>OGQN01000114.1_pt1 | contig 78517 bp, 74 predicted proteins | sample 1553231 | NCBI WGS metagenome assembly OGQN01 (sample SAMEA2579950, study PRJEB22360) | human gut metagenome | biome: human gut; feature: human-associated habitat; material: faeces | place: Denmark | collected 2008/2010 | reverse complement strand
AAAGCGTGTATACCCCTAAAGGGTATCCGGGGTTCGAATCCCCGTCTCTCCGCAGGTTGAGAAGCCATTTTCTCATTTCTTTCTACTACTTTCCCTTATCTGCAAATTTGTCGGAATAATCACTTGTCTGACTGTTTTATCCCCTTTGATTTGATCTATAAGTAATTGACAAGCCGTTTCTCCCATTTTATAAGTCTGATGTGATACAGCTGATAATTTCGGTTCTACATAATTGGCATGTTGTTCATCTGTATATCCGATGATGGCTATATCTTCGGGGATACGAAGTCTATGTTCTTTAATAACCTCTATGGCGGCAAAAGCTAATGTATCATTCATGGCAAGGATGGCATCAGGTGGTTGCGGGAGAGATAATAAAGTTTCCGTAGCTATTTTGCCTTCCTCATAATCTATCTTCCGGCAGATTACCAGTTCTTTTTCGATAGGAATGTGATTGTCACGCAGAGCTTCCAAATAACCATGCTTTCGTTTGGTTACGATATCCAAATGATTGGCTCCTCCGATAAAAGCTACCCGCTTGCTGCCGGTATCTAATAAATGTTGGGTAGCCATTTGTGCGGATTGTACTCCATCTGCTACTACCGACGAAAACTGGTCGGTCAGGCAAACACGGTCGAACAGGATGAGTGGCATATTAATGTCCTTTAGGGCGGCAAGATGTGAATAGTCTCTGGTTTCCTGAGACAGGCAGGCGATAATGCCCTCTACTCGCATATTTACCAGATTTTCGATATTCCTTTTCTCGTATTCGTATGCTTCATGTGAAGTGGTAATAATAACAAAATATCCGTTAGCTACTGCCATGTTTTCTATTCCGTTCAGGATGGATGCGAAGAAATGGGTAACGATATCCGGCACAACGACTCCGATGATGCGCGGAGTGTTTTTTCGCAGACTCATGGCAAAAGGATTGGGACGGTAATTCATCTCTTTTGCCAGTTTTTTGACTTTAGCACGAAGTTCACTGCTGATTTCCGGACTGTCTTTTAGTGCCCTGGATACAGTGGGAATGGATACGCCCAATGCTTTGGCGAGATCTTTGAGTGAAGTATGTTTCTGGTATTCCATTTTAAAGTCTGCTATTAGATTCACTTACAAAGAAAGCATATTCCCTGATAAAAGATGGTATGAAAGGATGTTTTTTTTACGTAAACCATTACGTGTTGTTTTTGTACTTTGCATGCTGTCCTGAAATTATTCTTGCCCTATTTTTGCCCTATCTAAAAACTTTTAAATTTAATTGATATGCAATACCATGAAATCGGAAAGACAGGGATGAAAGTGTCATCTCTCAGCTTTGGAGCTTCCTCTTTGGGAGGAGTTTTCCATGATATTAAAGAGAAAGAAGGAATTGAGTCTGTGTTTACTGCCATCGAAGCAGGCATGAATTTTATAGATGTTTCTCCCTATTATGGACACTATAAAGCTGAAACTGTTTTAGGGAAAGCTTTGAAAGATGTTCCGCGTGACCGATACTATCTCTCTACTAAAGTGGGACGTTATGGAAAAGATGGGGTCAATACTTGGGATTATTCTGCAAAACGCGCAGTAGAGAGTGTGTATGAGAGTATGGAGCGTCTGAACATTGACTTTATCGATTTGATAAATGTACATGATATTGAGTTTGCCGATCTGAATCAGATTGTAAATGAAACATTACCGGCATTAGTCGGCTTGCGCGATAAAGGTATTGTTGGGCATGTGGGGATCACCGACTTACAACTCGAAAACCTGAAATGGGTGATTGATCACTCGCCGAGTGGTACGGTAGAATCGATCCTTAATTTCTGCCATTATTGTTTGTGCGATGATAAACTGATTGATTTTCTTGATTATTTTGAATCGAAAGGAGTAGGAGTGATCAACGCTTCTCCGCTTTCAATGGGATTATTGAGCGAGCGTGGCGTTCCTGAATGGCATCCGGCTCCTGAATCACTGGTGGAGGCTTGCCGTAAAGCAATGGAACACTGTAAGGCAAAGAATTATCCTATAGAAAAACTGGCTATGCAATTTTCTGTAAGTAATCCACGAATTGCGACCACTTTGTTCAGTACTGCTAATCCGCTGAATGTAAAGAAGAACGTATCCTTTATAGAAGAACCGATTGACTGGGAATTGGTACGTGAAGTACGGGAGATTATTGGAGAACAGCAACGTGTAAGTTGGGCTAACTCTTAAAAAATAGCTGTCTATATGGACTATACAATAATTGATGCGCATGCCCATTTATGGTTACGGCAAGATACAGTGGTAGATGAGCTACCCATTCGTACGCTGGATAACGGACGTTCGTTGTTTATGGGAGAAGTCCGTCAGATGGTTCCTCCCTTTATGGTGGACGGGGTGAACAGTGCAGAAGTTTTCCTGTCGAACATGGACTATGCACAAGTATCTGCTGCCGTCATTACGCAAGAATTTATAGACGGTATTCAGAATGAATATCTGGCAGAGGTTGTTTCCCGTTATCCCGGTCGTTTCTTTGTTTGCGGAATGTGTGAGTTTCGTAAACCCGGGTTTCTGGCACAGGCAAAAGAACTGATTGCAAGAGGTTTTAAAGCTATTAAGATTCCGGCTCAACGTCTGTTGCTTAGAGAAGGACGGGTGATGCTGAATAGTGAAGAAATGATGCAGATGTTCCATTATATGGAAGAACGGGATGTGATGCTTTCTATTGACTTGGCGGACGGAGCAACGCAAATTCCCGAGATGCAGGAGGTCATTCAGGAATGTCCCCGGCTGAGAATTGCTATCGGGCATTTCGGAATGGTGACACGTCCGGATTGGAAAGAACAGATACAGTTAGCCCTTCATCCCAATGTGATGATTGAATCCGGAGGAATCACCTGGCTTTTCAATGATGAATTCTATCCCTTTAGGGGAGCAGTAAAAGCTATACGGGAAGCTGCCGAACTGGTCGGGATGGAGAAACTGATGTGGGGATCGGATTACCCGCGTACCATTACCGCAATCACTTACAAGATGTCATATGATTTTATAGTGAAATCACCCGATTTGCAGGAAGATGAGAAAAGGTTATTCCTCGGAGAGAATGCCCGGAAATTCTATGGATTTACTGATCTTCCCATATTGCCATATATCAAAAACATGTCTGAATAAGAAGATAATAATACCATGAAAAAAAATACTTATACGATACCTTTGGCCCTGGTCTTCTGCCTTTTTTTCCTTTGGGCAATTAGCAGTAATCTGCTTCCTACAATGATACGGCAGTTGATGAAAACTTGTGAATTAAACACTTTTGAGGCGTCATTTACAGAAACTGCTTATTGGCTTGCTTACTTCATTTTTCCGATCCCGATAGCTATGTTCATGAAGCGTTATAGCTATAAAGCGGGCATTATTTTCGGTTTATTGTTGGCGGCATTGGGAGGTTTGCTCTTCTTTCCGGCTGCCATGCTAAAAGCCTATTGGGCCTACCTCTGCATATTCTTTATCATTGCTACCGGTATGTGTTTTCTGGAGACTGCCGCCAATCCGTATGTTACCGTTTTAGGTGCACCCGAGACAGCACCGCGACGGCTGAATCTGGCGCAATCTTTCAACGGACTCGGAGCCTTTATTTCTGCTATGTTTCTGAGTAAACTGATTCTGAGTGGTACGCATTATACACGTGATACATTGCCTGTAGATTATCCGGGTGGCTGGCAGGCTTATATACAGGTAGAGACGGATGCCATGAAGTTTCCTTATCTGATGCTGGCTTTATTGCTGATTATCATAGCTGTGGTATTCGTATTTTCCAAGTTGCCGCAGATAGGGGATGAAAGTAAGACTACTTCTTCCGGTTCAAAGAAAGAAAAGCTGATTGATTTTGGTGTGCTGAAACATTCGCACTTGCGTTGGGGGGTGATTGCGCAGTTCTTTTATAATGGCGGACAGACAGCGATCAACAGTTTGTTCCTTGTCTATTGCTGTTCTTATGCAGGACTTCCGGAAGAAACCGCAACAACTTTCTTCGGACTTTATATGCTTGCTTTCCTTGTAGGACGCTGGATTGGTACAGGATTGATGGTGAAGTTCCGTCCGCAGGATATGTTATTGGTTTATTCCTTAATGAATATTCTTTTGTGCGGAGTGGTAATGGTTTGGGGAGGTATGGTAGGATTATATGCCATGCTGGCTATCTCTTTCTTTATGTCTATCATGTATCCTACCCAGTTCTCTCTGGCTTTGAAGGGATTGGGCGACCAGACAAAAAGTGGTTCGGCTTTTCTCGTGATGGCTATTGTCGGCAATGCATGTCTCCCTCAACTGACGGCTTATTTCATGCACGCCAATGAGCACATCTATTATGCAGCTTACTGTGTGCCGATGATTTGCTTTATTTTCTGTGCCTACTATGGCTGGAAAGGTTATAAAGTCATTGATTAAACAATTAATTTCAAATATATAAAATGAAAGCAGTTCAAATAGTCAATCCCTCTGAAATGAAGGTGGTTGAACTTGAAAAACCGGTGGTTGGTGCCGGTGAGGTGTTGGTGAGAATTAAATATGTAGGTTTTTGTGGTTCCGATTTGAACACCTTCCTGGGACGCAATCCGATGGTGAAGTTACCTGTAGTGCCGGGACATGAAGTGGGCGCGGTAATTGAAGAAATAGGTCCGGATGTTCCGGCTGGTTTCGAGAAAGGAATGAATGTGACTCTGAATCCATATACTAATTGTGGCAAGTGTGCTTCGTGCCGCAATGGCCGTGTCAATGCTTGCGAACATAATGAAACATTGGGAGTGCAGCGGAATGGGGTGATGTGTGAGTATGCTGTATTGCCTTGGACTAAAATAATTCCGGCAGGTGACATCTCTCCTCGTGATTGTGCCTTAATTGAGCCGATGAGTGTGGGATTTCATGCTGTCTCACGCGGTCAGGTGATTGACAATGAATATGTGATGGTCATCGGGTGTGGTATGATTGGTATAGGTGCTATTGTACGTGCTGCACTTAGAGGTGCCGTTGTTATTGCTGTGGATCTGGATGATAAGAAGTTGGAGTTGGCTCGGAGAATGGGAGCCTCTTATACAGTAAATTCTAAGACAGAAAATGTACATAGCCGGATACAAGAGATTACGGAAGGCTTTGGGGCTGATGTTGTGATAGAAGCAGTCGGTAGCCCTGTGACTTATGTAATGGCTGTCGATGAGGTAGCTTTCTCAGGCCGTGTAGTTTGCATTGGCTATGCAAAAAGTGAAGTCGCTTTTCAGACCAAGTATTTTGTTCAGAAAGAATTGGATATACGAGGCTCCAGAAATGCGTTGCCGGCCGATTTCCGCGCGGTAATTAACTATATGAAGGCAGGTACTTGTCCGGTAGAAGAATTAATAACGAAAGTAGCAGTGCCCGAAAATGCATTGGAAGCAATGACGGAGTGGGTAGCTAATCCGGGAAAGGTATTCCGTATCCTGGTACAGCTATAAATGTAAAAGAGGGTACATCCACTTTAGGAATGTACCCTCTTCGTCTTCAATAGGTCATAGTTTAGGTTGATATCTTTTCGTTTAACTTGATCTGCTATTTTTTCAAGTCCACCGTATAAGTTTGTTTTCCGTCGTAAATCGTATTCACGATAATTTTTAATCCCTTCTTTCCTACCAGTTGATTGGCTATCTCTTTCAATCTGAATGATACAACTCCCCAACCCAGTGTGCGTGGCTCATCATCATAAGCATTGTGGCGGAACTCCAATGTGAGATAATCATCTTCCGAGGCAGATGCTTGCTCTGTTTGATTGATGACCAGATTCAACATGTGTTTTTTACTGCTATTATTGTTGTGGAAGAATTGATGTTCTATGTTTAGATAATTTCCTGTAATCCACAACTCGACGACATTAATATGGTCATTACCAATACTGTCGGCAGTCTCCTCAGTCAGCGGAATGATATCCTTTGTCAGAATATCTTCTATCTGGATCAGTTTTACGTTATACTTATATCCCGGAATACTTTCTTCCAACGGAAGAAAATGGATGAAGACGCGTTGGTCGTCATTCACAGTATAATTATGTATATATGTTGTATCGCTGGGATACATCTTCTCACCGTCATCCAGATTAAAATAGTATTCCTTATCTTCAATAACCTTTATGGTACCGATTGTAAAAAGAGTACCATTAGAAGTGTCATCAGCATCACCCAGACAAGACTGTAACATCGGTACCGCTAAAAACGTAAGTAGAAGTATTACCGAATAAAATCTCAGCTTTTTCATCAATTGCATGTTTTTGGAGTTAATCTTATTTTTTTCCATGTATTTAAGAAATGCGTGATGAGGGGAAATACTGCACATATGACTGTTAAAGAAACAAAAGAATTAATTTCTTGTTCGCTACGTGCAGTATTTCTATCTTTGCTGCATTTATAAGGTAAACGCGTGTCAAAGGAAAGAATGGAAGAACAGGAACTGGCAGGACGATGCAGGCAAGGGGACAACCTTGCCAGGAAAGAACTGTACGAGCGCTATGCTGGGCGAATGCTCAGCGTGTGCCTCCGTTATGCGGGCGACCGTGAAACGGCAGAAGACCTGATGCACGACGGTTTCCTGAAACTCTTCGATTCTTTTGATAAATTCACTTGGCGGGGTGATGGTTCCTTGCGGGCGTGGATGGAGCGTGTTATGGTGAATACGGCGCTGCAATACTTGCGCAAGAATGATGTAATAAACCAGTCGGAAGGATTGGATAACGTACCCGAAACGTACGAAGAGCCCGATGCTTCGGCAGTGGATACTATTCCTCAGAAGGTGCTGATGCAGTTTATCAGTGAATTGCCTGTTGGTTATCGCACCGTATTCAACTTGTATATATTTGAAGATAAATCTCATAGGGAAATTGCCCAGATGCTGGGAATTAATGAGAAATCATCAGCTTCGCAGCTGACGCGTGCCAAAGCTACTTTGGCTACTAAAGTGCGGGAGTGGATGAAAAACAATGCTTAAAGGAAAGGACGTATGATGAAAGATGATGAATTGTGGTTGAAAAAGATAAAAGAACGGTTGGATGATTACTCCGAGCCGCTACCTGATGCCGGCTGGGAGCGATTGGAGAAGGCATTGCCGACTTCTGCACCCATGTCTGTTGTCGGGACTAAGAAAAAGATTCTGTTCCGTCGTTGGGCGATGACGGCTGCGGCGGTTGCGCTGGTAGCTGTGTCGTCCGTCAGTCTTTGGTTGCTGCAAAGTCCGGTAGTGGACGATGTGCGTCGTGCGGCTGAACCGGCTTTAGCGGCTATACCTGATGTGCTGCCTGAACCTGCAGAGCCGGATGTGCAGGGAGAAGAACCGGAGTCTGTTATCAGAAGAGTGATTGAACAGGAAAGCTCTCGTCAAGCTCTTGTGGCACAACATTTGGAAACAGAAAAGAATATATCGGAAGTGGGTGCACAGATACAGGAAAAGGACACTGAAGTGCTCACAGAAAAGGCGAATGGAGACGATGTCGTCTCATCAAACTCTTCTTCAACTTCTAAAGAAAAGGAGCGCGAGGTATACCGTCCTTCCAGTAGAGACAAACTGCATTTGCCGACCGAAAAGAAATCTTCTACGAAAAATAAAGGTTGGGCGATTGGTATGTCTGTTGGAAATACAGGAGCACTTGCCATGAATACAATGGGAAATGATATGCAGGCCGGTCCTAATTCCAGTCCGATGTTTAGTGATAAGTTGGACTTGCCGGATGTATCTAATGGTGTTCTGAATATTCCTGATGGGCAAGAACTTGTTTTTGAAGGTGGTGTACCTTATTTGCGGAAAAATGTACGTCAGGTTAAGGATATCAAGCATAAGCAACCGCTCAGTTTTGGTGTATCAGTGCGGAAAGCATTGCCGAAAAACTTCTCGGTGGAAACCGGTGTGACTTATACGATGCTGTCGTCTGAGATAACTTACGAAAACAGTTCGGAAAAGACAGATCAGAAACTGCACTATATCGGTATTCCGGTGCGTGCGAACTGGAGTTTCGTTAATGATAAACGTTTCACGGTGTATGTATCTGCCGGTGGTGCAATAGAGAAGTGTGTCTATGGTAAGGTAGGAAGTGAAAAGGAAACAGTGAAGCCTGTGCAACTTTCGGTAATGGGTGCGGTAGGTGCTCAGTATAATATTAGTAATAGAGTGGGAATATATGTAGAGCCAGGTGTTTCCTATTTCTTTGATGATGGCTCTTCGATAGAGACTATACGAAAGGAAAATCCGACGAACTTTACGTTGCAGGCAGGTATCCGTCTGACTTACTAAGAGAAGTTGAGAGTTGAGAATGGAGAGTTGAGAGTGGCTGCGCTATCACGCTGCATAGTAACTCTCAACTCTCCATTCTCAACTCTCAACTCAATTAACTCTCACCGTTTCGAAGTATTCCTTAAATAGCTTTTCTGCACGTTCCAGTTGTTCGGGAGTGTTTTCTTTTACCTCTTTCAATTGGTAATCCCATCCCATAGCTTCGTACTTGTGCACGCCCAGACGATGATAAGGAAGAATTTCTACCCGCTGTATACTTTTATATTGGCCGAGATGTTCGCCCAAACTGCGAATGTCTTCCTCAAAATCACTATATCCCGGTACTAATACATAGCGTAGCCAGAAAGGCCGGTTCTGTTCCTCCAGCCAAGCTGCCGTATGCAAAGTTTTTGCATTGCTGCATCCGGTCAGTTTCTTATGACGTTCGGGATTGAATTCTTTGAGATCCAGTAGCACTAAATCCGTCAGGCTCAATAGTTCTTCTACTTTTTCATTCCAGATGCCACCATTGGTATCCAGGCAGATGTGAATGCCGTTTGCTTTCAAATCTTTGAACAAAGGTATAAGCGCTTCGGCCTGTAATGTAGGCTCACCACCCGAGAATGTGATGCCACCCTTTTTTCCGAAAAAAGCTTTCTGGCTGATAGCCATTTGCAGAATTTCTTCCGGTGGGGTAGGTGTTCCCCCCTTTGCATCTATCGTATCCGGGTTGGCACAATACAAACAACGGAACGGACAGCCTTGTAGGAAAACGACGAGCCGGAGACCCGGCCCGTCGAATGTTCCCATACTTTCGTAGGAGTGTACGTTTATCATATTACATTCTTTCGTGGAAACTACGGCTGATAACCTCTAACTGATGCTCGCGGCTCAGCTTCACGAAATTCACAGCATAGCCGGAAACACGAATTGTGAGTTGCGGATACTTCTCCGGATGCTCCATGGCATCTTCCAGCATTTCACGGTTCAGCACGTTTACGTTCAGGTGGTGTGCACCTTTAGTAAAGTAACCGTCCATCATTGTTACCAGGTTTTCAACACGGTCTTCCGGTGTCGGGCCGAGAGATTTCGGAACGATAGAAAATGTATTACTGATGCCGTCCTGTGAGTCGCGATAACGCAACTTAGCAACGGAACTCAGTGATGCGATGGCACCGTTCTTATCGCGTCCGTGCATCGGGTTGGCACCCGGGGCGAAAGCTACACCCTTGGCACGTCCGTCAGGAGTAGCACCTGTTTTCTTACCGTACATTACATTAGAAGTGATCGTCAGCAATGAAAGGGTAGGACGGGCATTCTTGTAAACGGGCAACTTTTTCAGTTCTTCGCTGAAATAATATACCAAGTCTACCCCAAGGTGGTCCACACGGTCGTCATTATTACCGAAACATGGGAATGTACCGTCGATATCGAAACCTTCCGTCAGGCCGATGTCGTTGCGACGGGCTGTAACCTTTGCATTCTTGATGGCCGACAGTGAGTCGATGGCAATGGAAAGACCTGCCACACCATAAGCCAGATTAATGCGTGGATTCGTATCGATAAATGCCATCTGAGCCTTTTCGTAATAATACTTATCGTGCATGAAGTGGATGATGTTCATTGCCTCATTGTAAACACGGGCAATTTCGGTCAGCACTTTCTTGTAGTTCGACATTACTTCCTCAAACTTCAATGTTTCACCGGTCAATACGGGAATACCCTTTACCATGACAGTACCGGTATTTTCGCAACGTCCACCGTTGATGGCAAGCAACAAGGCTTTTGCCAGGTTGGCACGTGCCCCGAAGAACTGTATCTGCTTGCCGATAGCCTGATAGGATACACAACATGCGATACCATAGTCGTCGCAGTTACGTACTTCGCGCATCAGGTTATCATTTTCGTATTGGATGGAGCTGGTATCTACGGATACTTGTGCGCAGAATTCCTTGAAGCCTTCAGGGAGTTCAGGTCCCCAAAGTATAGTCAGGTTCGGTTCGGGAGAAGGACCGAGGTTATACAGTGTTTGCAGGAAGCGGAAGGAAGTCTTTGTTACCTTCACACGTCCGTCGTTGAAACGTCCGCCAATGGCTTCCGTTACCCAGGTCGGGTCTCCGGCAAAGATATCGTTGTATGACTGCATACGCAGATGGCGCACCATGCGGAGTTTGATAACGAACTGGTCGATCAGCTCCTGGGCAAATGTTTCATTGATTTTACCGTGTGCCAGATCATATTCAATAAAGATGTCGAGGAACGAAGAAACGTTACCCAGAGACATGGCTGCACCGTCTTGTTCTTTTACAGCGGCCAGATAGGCCATGTACACCCATTGTACGGCTTCCTGTGCGGAAGTAGCCGGACGACTGAGATCGAGTCCGTAATATTCGCCCATTATCTTAATATCTTTCAAAGCCTTGATCTGCTCTGCCACTTCTTCACGCAGGCGAATGCGGTCATCAGTCATCGGACCGGTCAGATTGTGCAAATCTTCCATTTTGGCTTCGATGAGGCGGTCGATACCGTAAAGGGCCAGACGACGGTAGTCACCGATGATACGTCCGCGGGCATAGTTATCGGGAAGTCCGGTGAGGAAACCCAATGAACGGAATGAGCGGATCTCTTCAGTATATACGTCGAATACGCCGTCATTGTGTGTCTTGCGATAATGGGTAAAGATATCCTTTACTTTATCATCTACTTCTACACCGTTTTCGCGGCAAGCTTTAGTTACTACATTGATGCCACCAAACGGTTTGATAGCGCGTTTCAATAGCTCATCTGTCTGCAAACCAACGATAAGTTCATTCTCCTTATCTATATAGCCGGCCTGATGTGAAGTAATAGTTGATACAGTGTGAGGGTCGAGAGAACGTACTCCGTTGTTAGCTCTTTCTTCTTCGAGTGCTTTGAGGCAAAGCTCCCAAATATGTTTGGTACGTTCGGTAGGTCCTTGCAGGAAAGAAGCGTCTCCAGTATAAGGCGCGATGTTTTTACTCACGAAATCACTGACATTGATTTCTTTGCTCCAAAGCCCGTCGATAAAGGTTTTGTTCAATTCCATAATATTCATTTTGTTAGTGGGTAATGGTTGTTATCCTAATAAGGACTGCAAAATTACTATCTTTTTTCCACATAGCATTGCATGAATAGTCAGTTTTTATGTTGTACGACATAAAATAACTATTGTTAGGTATGGGAGTTGGCAGTTAAGGTTGTTTTTTTGTGCTTATTATCTGCACTCTTTTACTCATTTATTGGTAAATGGCAGGTTAATAGCGGGACTAATATCATTTGCTGATTGAAAATGGAAATATTTACAAAAATAAATGGGTTGCTATAAAACTTTGTACTGATTATCATATACTTATAAGAAGATGATTTTCTGTAGACAAGAAGTTAAGAGTTTGTTGACAGGAAATTAACTTCTTGTCAGCAGGAAGTTGATTTCTTGTTGACAGCATGTTTTATGCTTTCCTGTTATTTTACAATATATATATGGAGCATTTCAAGTATAGACTCTCCGTAAAATGAATTACGTTTATAAAATATCGTAGAAATAATATTTTTGTGCCGAAATATTTGTGATATCAAAAAAGAATAGTACTTTTGCATCGCTTTAAGAGAAAAGCACTTCTTAAAAGAGGAGTTTTGGAGAGGTGGCAGAGTGGTCGATTGCGGCGGTCTTGAAAACCGTTGTACTGCGAGGTACCCGGGGTTCGAATCCCTGTCTCTCCGCTGAAACCCTAAGACAAATAGGGTCAAAAATAGGACAAGTCCTACAATATCAACGTATTGTAGGACTTTTTTTATTGTTTCTTGTCGGGGGTAAAAGACACAAAATAGACCCTTTCGGACAGAGTTCAGTAACCAAATCGTAACCTACACTTTCACCTACCAATCAGGTTACGAAATGTCGCAAAATGGCTACCTTTTGTCGATGTTTGTCCGGTCTGTATTAATCTCATTTTCAATTAATAACAGTAGCTTTGCTGCTTTAAAAAAATGAGATCATGAAGAGTACTTTTAAAATTCTTTTTTATCTAAAGAGAAGTGCTATTAGAGCAAATGGTTGTGCCCTTATCATGGGACGCATAACGGTGGACGGTGTGGGAACTCAATTCAGTACTAAGTTAGAAGTCAAACCGGAAGAATGGGACACAAAGGCAAATCGGGCAACCGGACGTAGTAACGCCAATAAACAAGTAAACTCCTTACTGGAAGAAATAAAAGCATCTTTGCATAACATCTACCACGAAATGCAAAGACGGGATAACTATGTAACTGCCGAGAAAGTAAAGAATGAGTTTTTGGGAATAGCCGAGAGCCACGAAACACTATTAGCTTTGTTTGCGAAGCATAACGCCGATGTAGAAAAGTTGGTAGGTATCAGTAAGACTGCTGCAACCTTGCAGAAATATAAAGTCACTTATAATCATATGCAGTCTTTCCTTAAAGATAAGTACAACGTATCGGATATTTCCTTGAAAGAAATAACTCTGATGCTCATAAATGACTTCGAGGTTTATCTAATGACTACCTGTAAATGCGGTGCAAACACGACAGCCAAGTTTATGCAGTTCTTTAAGCGCATTATCCTGATAGCTCGTAATAATGGCTTATTGGTTGGTGATCCATTCGCAAACTATAAAATCCGGTTGAAGAAAGTCGATAGGGGATATTTGACGGATGAAGAAATAACAAAAATCTTAAAGAAGAAATTTGTATCTGAAAGATTGGAACACGTGCGTGATATATTTATATTTTCTTGCTTCACGGGACTTGCGTATATAGACGTTAAGAACTTGACACAAGATAATATACGCACTTCTTTTGATGGTAATCTGTGGATAATGACAAAGAGACAGAAAACAGATATAAAGGTAGACGTTCCTTTGCTTAAAATTCCTAAGATGATTTTGGATAAATATAAGGATAAACTGCCTAACGGCTTATTATTACCCATTTTGAGCAATCAAAAAATGAATGCCTACTTGAAAGAAATAGGTGATGTTTGCGGAATACGAAAAACGCTTACGTTTCATCTCGCAAGGCATACGTTTGCAACGACAACCACACTTGCAAAAGGTGTGCCTATTGAAACGGTTTCCAAGATGTTAGGACACACAAATATTGAAACAACCCAAATTTACGCCCGCATTACTAATAGTAAAATAAGTAATGATATGAAAGGTTTAACTGGCAAGTTTACAGGTGTGGAAAAAATCTATGAAGAAGCAAATTATTAACTCTATATGGAACTTGTCACAAACTGTGATAAGTTCCATATTCCCTCATATTAATTCATAAAACAATAATTCTATGGACTTACAAATTATCCAAAGTAAAATCTTTGAAGTTCGAGGTTACCGAGTAATGCTCGACTACCATTTGGCGGAACTCTATAATGTACCGACCAAAGTCTTGAAACAAGCAGTAAAACGTAATGAAAAGCGTTTTCCCAGCGATTTCAAAATAACTCTTACTAAGGACGAATGGGACGAACTGGTCACAAATTGTGACCAGTTGCCCGCCAGTCTGAAACATAGCTATGTACTACCTGATTGTTACACCGAGCAGGGAGTAGCAATGCTTTCGTCAGTTTTAAGGAGTAATACAGCTATCGAGGTGAATATATCTATCATGCGAGCTTTCGTTGCCTTACGTCAAATGGTTATCGGTTATGATGAACTTCTGAAACGAATTGAAGAACTTGAAGTCAGCACAGATACGCAGTTTAGCGAAGTGTATCAAGCACTGACCCAGTTACTAAGCAAACCCGACTCAAAACCACGTAATCCAATCGGATATAGGACGTATGACGAATAGCAGTCTAAGTTATTGAGTTTCTTAGAGGGTATTACGAAAGTAATATCCTCTTTTCAGTTTCCTAAAGTAATATATTCCAATCACAAATCTTAGCAAACAATAATTTAGGAATGTAAAAAATAAGCAACTTAACTTTTCTAATTACGCTCGACAACAAATGGACAGTATTTGATTATATAGTAATAAAAAATGGGATTGTCTTGATTACATAAACTAGGGAAATAGTCAATAATATCCTTATCTATTATATCTCTAATCCCAACTTCCTTAAAATCGATGATTTTAAAATTATTTTTAATTAAAGAATCAGTAATATCGTTCACTTTATGCTTATATGTTTCAATACAAATTTCACTATCTTTAATTGTTAAATTTGTGTTTTCATAGTGATGAAGCGGGTGAATATCTGATATAAAACATTGTCCACCATATTTTATCATATGCGACATCTTTTCTATTATTGTATCAATATGTGCTATATGTGAGAAAGCTCTATTTGAAACAATCCAATCATACTCTCGCACCCAATCAGGTAAATTACAAATATCTAACTCTAAGCATTCTAAACTCCCATTTAATATTTGTTTTTCGTACTTTTGTTTGCAAATATTGAGCATTTCTAAACTAAGATCAATAGCTGTTACTTTATTACCCTTAGATAGAAAACACTCTAAATTATTACCACTGCCAGTACCTAAGTCAAGCCCTCGCCCGCATGACATACTATTACACCATTCCTTGATATATGGATATTCATTTTTATGCCAAAATTTTTGCCATTTCCAATTATCATAATATGGAGCTATTATATTATACCCATCCTTTGGATTATAAATCTTACTTTTCACTTTTTGTATTTCTTATTATTTGCTTTAAACTATCTATCTGAATCTGTAGATCTCTAATGTTATCCTTCTCTTTCTGCATTTTCTCTAACTCGCCTCTTGAATTATTGATATCCAGTAAAGCTTTTTCAATTTCAAATTTTTCAGTTCCAGTTGGCAACCCAGTTTTTTCCCATATCCATCTAGAGAAAAGAGGTTCCAGTGTTGCAAAGACTATTAACATAGCTAATATTACTCCACTTGTCGTTAGTAAGGTTTTAGCTCTCCCTAAAACGTTTGATTCAATTTTCTTTTCTAAGCCCTCTATATCTAAGAATGATTCGTGATAATTATTAGCTGAATTCTTTACGATTGAAGCGAGATAATTTGTGTCGGATATCGTTTCTCTGACAATCTCATTTGGTGCTTCGTCCAGTTTGTAAAAATTCAATTTCGCAATTTCATAATTAGGTGTTATAGCAATGTTTTGTTTAGAAAAATTAAGTAATACTCCACTGAGATGCCCTGTATAACCAGGTTCAATCATACTCGCGTTGATTAATAGAACCCCAATGCTTGCAATAGAATATAATGCTGAATACGAAGCTGTTATGTCATCAGGTAGCTTTATTTTCTCAGTAGACTGAAATAATAAAATTTTTGAAGGCTGTAACAAATATGGAGTGTCTTCATGTAGATGAATAACTTTCCCTGTTTTTGGTTCAATAATTTTTTCAATTCTAATTTTATATGAACTGTTTTTTATGCTGTAAGGGCTATAAAAATCTATCATATTATCAGAACTAATCCTTGCTAAAATCTCGGAGTTATTTAGTATCATACTTGCTTAATCATTATAATGCTACTATGCAAAGCCATTTACGGAAAACAAAAGTAAGCAGAAATCAAAGATTATCCAAATTCTAAAAAGTAAATATTTCCAGTCTGCTAAATAACTGACACATAATTATAAAATTATATATCTTATTTAATTAGCACTATCACCATTTCATAGTTTCCTTTTTAGTTCCCTAAAGTAATGTATCTCAATCACAAATTTTAGCAAAGGTACAGCCCGGTGGGGACAAATACCAAATCTGAACCGTTCCGGTTTTCTAAAAAATCTCCACACCTACGGGTCGTATTTTTTGAAAAGATATGGTTGAAGTCCCCGCCAAGCTGTGGGTGTCCGGCAAAATTTCTTATTGTTTAATTTAAAATTCAGTTATCATGAAAACAACAGAATTTACCATGCCGGAAATCACTATCTTTTATAAAGACAATGTAAAAGCATCCGAAAGGGTGAAAATCTTAACTTCTCAATCTTCTTATTCCCATTTGAAACCGTTCTATACGGAATGTATGGAGCATCACGAAGAAAGCTATGTGTTATTTCTGAACCGTGCTAATAAGGTTTTAGGCGTTTCCCTTATCTCTAAAGGTGGCATGGCTGAAACAGTAATGGACGTGAAAATCATCCTGCAAACAGCTTTGAAAGCTCATGCTTCGGGGATTATCCTCTCACATAACCACCCATCGGGCAACCTGCATCCGAGTGAACCGGATAAAAGAATAACTTCCAAAATAAAGGAAGCCTGCAAGTTCTTAGACTTAAATCTGTTAGACCATATCATAGTAACGGAAGAAAGCTATTACAGCTTTGCGGACGAGGGGCTTATCTAAGCCCTTTTTTGCTCTCTCATTACTCCATACAAAAAGCCTGATGGCTTTTGCTCCTATCCTCTTAAACAAGAGAAAAATTTCTCCTAAAACTGATTGGAACATTGCCAAAGGTATATCCGTGCCTGTTACTGTTCAAATTATTTTTTAGAAATCTCCACACCTACGGGTAGTATTTCATAAATAATAATTTGCCCTGTACCAGTCCCGAACCTTTGAAAAGACAATGTTCCCATTCAGTTAAAGGAAAAATTTATGTGGTGGGCGACAAGCGATGTGTAACAAAGAAAAATTTAAAAGTCATGGAAGCAGTAACATTATCAGAAGCACAGATTTATGTAGGTACTTATGCCAAGTATAACAACGGTTCGATTTTCGGCAAGTGGTTTGACCTGTCCGACTATTCGGATAAGGACGAGTTTATAGAAGCGTGTCAGGAGCTACACAAGGACGAGGAAGACCCGGAACTGATGTTTCAGAGTTATGAGAACATCCCCGAAGCGTTCATTTCTGAAAGCTGGCTATCTGAAAATTTCTTTGATGTGCGGGACGCTATTGAGAAACTAAGCGAAACCGAGCAGGAAGCATTTTTTGTATGGTGCGACCACAAGAGCCACGATATAAGCGATGAAGATGTGGATGACCTTATTTCTTCTTTTGAAGATGAATATCAGGGAGAGTATAACGATGAAGAAGATTATGCCCGTGAGATTGTGGATGAATGTTACGACCTGCCGGAGTTCGCAAAGACCTACTTCGATTATTCGGCTTATGCCCGTGATTTATTTATGACTGATTACTGGATGGAAGACGGTTATGTTTTCCGTTGCGCCTGATTGATTATTAACCGGGTGGAGCAATCCACCCACAACACACAAGAAAATGAAGATATACAAGAACATAACGACTTTTTTACGGTGGGCTATACTCGCTTTTATCATCTATCAGGTAGCCACCAGCACCGCCGGAATGTGGATAGCTTTAATTATCGGCTTTTTTATCATCCGGTTTATTATCCGGCTGTTTGTCTCTGCCGTTTATCTGTTCTGTATGGCACTTATATTCATTGTATTGCTTTCGCTTTTGATTATCTGATAACTCAATATAAATTATTACATCATGGAAAGTTTAAACAAAAACGGGGTAAGTATTACCCAAACACCGGGAGAGGAAAAGTATTTACAATGCTGTTTAGGAGCGTTCAGGGGACAGATTTATTATCAGTATGATTATCGCCATTTTAACGGCAATCTGTTTTCTACACTGGCTAAAACGCTTGAAGAATGTCGTAGGCAGCGGGACGAATGGTTGAAAAAACAAAAGTAAAAAGGAGATCCGGCAGGAGAAATCCAGCCGGACTACTTTCTTTCGTGAGCCGAAGCGGGAAAGAAAGTAGCAAAGAAACCTACTCCAAATTTACGACCTTAAAAAAGGGAAAAATAAGAAATCAAATAAATATTACTCCTTTCCAGTTCTTTATGAAAATAGATTTTCATTTGAAATATTTTTGCCATTCTTTTGCCTGAATTGTAGTACAAACGTCATCATCTAAATATATTTCAATTTGGTTTTCATCTGTCATTCTACAATAATCATCTTGACTTATATTTGATGTTCTCAAATAAGTAATAAATTCCTCTTCTGTTATTTTGTTTTTTTGCCAATTGTTGAAACAAGTATTTAACTTCACTGCTTTTCTTGATAGTAAATAATATTCTTCTTTTTCTTTCTCGGAAATATTACATCCTGCCATTAATTGATAGCGCATCCTATAATTGAAGAATTTTTTAGTGTATATCATAGATACAATCCACTGATAAATCAGGTGAAAAGCAAATCCAAAAGATACCCCTAAAATGTACCATAAATGAAAAGTGTTATTTCCTGTTTTACTTAGAATAAACCCTAAAAATATGAGTACATCTCCACCTATTAATACACCAGCTGTTTGCGCTAGCTGTGAAGCATTAAATTTTTCATATTGCCTCACAAAGTAAAATATTAGCCAACCAATAACCATTCCAAAAAGAAGTGGTGACAAAACAAATAAACTTTCCATGTTTTTATTTAAATATTTATTATTTCCTAAATATAGTTTTCCCTGTAAGCAACAGCCTTTTAGCGCTTACTGAAAATGCAAATATATATAAAAAGCCATAACCAATAAAAGGAACTCTAATTTATTGTTATGGTATATTATAGTCATAGTTGTCTATGAATAATGAATATCAATGATAGTACGACTAACCTATATAAACTCCTAAGTAAAAAAAGCCTTACCAGATAGTTTGGCAAGGCTTTCTAATAAGAGCTACTTTTATTCTATTTCTTCACCCCATAACTCCACATCGGTAGGAGCATTTTTCATTTCATACCAGCACCAGCCAATATAAACAATGTATAACAGACATAGACTAATAGTTATCCACATCTATTGCTTCATCTAATAAATCCAAATGTTTGCAGGTCAAAACAATGGAACATATCATTTCTTTTGTTTCACCATCTATAAAGAAGCCACGCCGTTTCACCAGCATTTCTTCCTCACAAAGAGTATCTAAAGCAGTTTCATCAACCCGGCATGCATCCCAAATTTCCTTAGACATCACTTTTTCTAACAGTTCTTTCGCTTTGTCGGGAAGATACCCATCCATCCAAATACTGTCACCGCTGGACGGTAAAACATTACCTTCTTTCCATACCATTGGATAATCGTTATCCAATCCTATAATTTCTGCTATTACTTTCATTGTTGTTGTTCTTCTTTGTCATTATTATTATTGAATGAAAACGTAAGCTGCTGCAACGTCCCGAAGCTATCCTGAAAATACACATCTATCGTTTGCTGATCGGTTGATGCAGAAGTATAGTAAAGCCGGAACGTTTCACCCGGAAGTGGGTACAGGTCATTCGGGAGCAATATAGTTCCGTCCGACATTTTTAAACTACCCGCCCCATCCGGTTGAAAATACCTGATTTCATAGGTAGTCGGTAAATATCGACCGTCCCGTTTCAACTGGCAGCGTATTTCCGCCGTTTCTCCTACCTTTAATTTCTTCGGCACTGGCATCGTTTCCACAGTGAACGGGTAAGACTGCTGTATATCCACATTGTCACTACACGAGCAGACCAAGCACAGGGCAGCCACCATGTAGCAGCCCAGTAACATCTTATAAATTAGCTTTCGCATATACATTATATCATTGCTGTCCCATTAAAATCTAAAATAGTTCTTTGAAATATTTGAAATTTAGTTAGTTACAGAGGTTTTTAAAGCGCGACGATTTCAATTTATACCTTTGCAGCCCAATAAAGACTGCAATGAATAAAGAGAAATATGTGTTTTCCCAATTAATCTCATTCTTGAACGAGGATAAGTTTCGACGCATTGTCGACAAGTATCATGGGAATCGTTATATAAAGCATTTCACCTGCTGGAATCAACTACTTGCTTTGATGTTCGGTCAACTTTCTAATCGTGAAAGTCTGCGAGATTTAATAGTTGCGCTAGAAGCCCATCATTCCAAATGTTATCATTTAGGAATGGGTAAAAACGTATCAAAGTCATCGTTGGCACGAGCAAATCAAGATAGAGACTATCATATCTTTGAAGAATACGCTTACTACCTGGTTAGTGAAGCACGACAAAAGCGTGTTAATCATATTTTCAAACTTGGCGGTAACATTTATGCTTTCGATTCGACAACTATTGATCTGTGTCTTTCAGTCTTTTGGTGGGCTAAATTCCGCAAGAAGAAAGGTGGTATCAAAGTGCATACATTATATGATGTAGAAACACAGATTCCTGCATTCTTTCATATCACGGAAGCATCCGTACACGATTCTAAAGCAATGAATAAGATTCCTTATGAACCAGGCTCTTACTATATCTTTGACCGCGGTTATAACAACTTCAAGATGCTGTATAAGATTCATCAGATTGAAGCCTACTTTGTTGTCAGAGCAAAAAAGAACCTTCAATACAAATCTATCCAATGGAAACGTAGGCTGCCTAAGAATGTGCTTTCAGACGCAAGTGTACTTCTGACTGGATTCTATCCTAAACAATATTATCCGGAGCCACTTAGACTGGTCAAATATTGGGATGAAGAACAAGAACGAGAATTTACATTCATAACCAATGCGATGCATATATCTGCGCTTCAAGTTGCCGAACTTTATAAAAATCGCTGGCAGTTAGAGCTGTTTTTCAAATGGCTAAAGCAGCATCTTAAAATCAAAAGATTTTGGGGTACTACAGAGAACGCTGTTCGAATACAGATATATGCTGCAATATGCACTTACTGTTTGGTGGCAATCATCCAACACGATATGCAACTGGATAGAAGTACATACGAAGTGCTACAAATATTGAGCATCTCATTAACTGATAAAACTCACCTGAAAGACCTCTTTGATAAAACTAAATTTCAAAATGACAAAGAACGATTAGGACCAAATGGGCCAAGTTTATTTAAATTTTAATTTGTCCCAATTTTAATGGGACACTAGTGACATTATATATAATAGGTTAGTTAAACATGAATTTCAGCCCGATACCGAACTGTGTATGGAACTTGCCAACGGAAGAACCGAACAGGCATCTTTCCCTTGCGTTAATCAGCAGCACCACCCGGTCAGTGATGTAGCTTTCCAGTTCTAAGGTCAGCGCACCACCGTAGACAAAGCCGTCTTTGTTTGTCAGGGTCGAGCCATCGGGCAGCAGCTTATCGCCCCAGTTGCTTGTTTCGTACCCGGCAAGGGCAGATAACCCCAGCGAGAGGAAAAAGGTTTTCTTCCGGTCTGAAAGGAAGTTCAGGTAGTAACCGCCCTCACCTGTAAACTGGTTCACGGGTAGTCGCAGTTCCTTATAGGGGTAATGCTTTTCGAGGTATTCCCCACCAATCACCCAACGGTTGCCGTTTTTGGTGTAGGTGGAGAGAGCAGCACCGAAGTAATAAGCGAAATCGCTTTTACTGTTCCAGTGAACACCGTCCACCATACCGCCCGTAACTTGCAATCCTTTCATGCCGGGCAAACATCTTTGTGCGTGTGCCTGGTTGAAAGTCAGGCACAGCGCAAAAAGGAACATTATACAGAATATCCGTTTCATGCTTATTTGATTTTAAGTTCGTTAATCACTTTGGCAGCCACGATGTCGGAGTTCTCCACCCGGATAGTTTGGTGTCTGCCACCGTTCTTTTCCACCAACTCGATAACCAAAACTTTATCGTCCGGGATGGTGAATTGAGGAAGCACGTACACGGTACGGACGGTACTCTTGCCACCAATAACCAGTATTTCGTTATAGCTGCGCACCGGGTCTAAGACCGTTTCTTGTATGGCTGTCCGTTTGGCTACTTTCTTATCCACAATCTTGAAGCGGATAAAGTCGGTATCAAACGGCACGTTTGAACTGTTCTTTGTCTGTGTGTGGAAATAGAATAGTCCGTTATGTGAATATAGCCCTTTCACCAAGAACTGCACCCCGAAACGTTTGCAGCCTAAATGCCGTATCTCACGGTCATTGTTTTTGTAGATGGACTGCATAATCAGTTTCGCCAGTAGCGGACTTTCATTTTTCAGTTCACGGAAATAGATGTTCATCCGGGTATGGCTGAAATCCGTTGTGTCCTCATTCTCCAAGAAGTCTTTCATTTCGATGTTCAGCATTTCCGGTTCGTGTGCGTACTTCGCATTGAAACTGTAAAAGCTGCCATCTTCACAGATAACGGAGAAATTGGTTTCACCGGGGAAGCCTTCTGTGGTGGCTTTCACCCGGACAACATTTTCCGCCCCGTCCGCTTTTCCAGCGATAATGTAGTTACTGCCTAAATCCACATACTTCACGGCAGACGGGAAGATGATGTGTACCGTTTTGGCGAATGTCACCTGTACGCCGTAGGGTGTTACCATTTGGCGGTAAGGCAACTTTTGGGTAATGCCCTGATACAAGTCGTTACTTTGTGCTTTCACTGAAACCACGCCCATGAGTAGGGCAAACATGATAATTAACTTTTTCATTTGGATTGAAATTTTTATGGTTGATAATTGGTACATAGTTTATTGTTGTTTGGCGTAAAGCATCACCTGATAGTTTGCTTTCAGATGCACCTTTACCGTTCGGAATTTCTTTGCAAGGTATTGCGATCCGCCTTGCATCACGCCCCTTGTCAAGTCCATTGCGACCTGCTGCCCGGCGGATTGTGCAAAGGAAATGCTCGTCCCCAGCCCCGCACCGATGTTCGCCATCGCTTCTTTGGCCGCTTCCTGCTCCAGTGACGAGGGAACGGAAAGACCTTTCTGTCCGTCACTGTCGTAAACGGCAAGCTCCACCGGAATGATGTTGCCCGCATATTCGAGGGAGGAAACCTGTATATCGAGCCGTTCGCCCTGCACTTTGGCACTGCCGGACACCAGCGTGTTTTTCGGGACAACGATGTTTCCCGCCTGTAACGGTTCTAACAGCCGGAGCTTTACCGTTTGCCCGTCCGTCAGTGTTTGGTCTTGGTGGACGCACGCCCGGATGGTGTTCTTTCCCATCGAATAGCTGCTGCCGACTGCCGTATTAAACCCGTAATTGCGGGGCTTGCTGTATTCGGCGATAAATTCGGCATCGCTCATCGGTTGCTGCAATCCTGAAACCGTCCTGTCCGATACTGCTTTCACAGTGGCGGAAGTTCCTTTGGATTGAACGGGTGCGGTGGGTGTAACCTGTGCGATCTGCTCCGGTTGTTGCCCGCCGTTCATGTACTTGGCTGCCAGTTGGTAGGACTTTTCCATAAGCGCAACCTGTTCATCCACGCTGCCCGCCTGATGGTCTTTCGCATCGAGCCGGGCAGTCAGTTCTTCCACTTGCCGTTTCAGTTCCTCTTTTTCCTTATCTTCTTTCGGCGTTTCATAGAAACTGCCTAACTGCCGGTTCATGTCCCGGTATGCCATTGCCGAAGACTGGACGGCGGAACGGTTGTTGCCGGGAGCACCCGCACCGAAATCTATGACTGCACCGTTCGGTTTCTCCGCCGGAGCATCGTTTATCAGGTTCAAGTCGTCCCCCTTTTCACCGTCCTCACCCAGTGAAAAGGCGAAGTCTTGCAGGGAGCGCATTTTGTCCGCTTGCTTACTCTGCATTTGTTCCTGTTCGTAGGCTGCTTTCTTATCGCCGATTATCCCGTCCTCTTTCGGCAGGGGAATGTCGGCGTTAAATCCGCCCACGCTTTCCGGCGTTACTTCTTCGCTACCTGAGGGTGTGAAAATCAGGTACATAGAACCCAAGAACACCAATCCCATAAGCGGATAAATCAGCATCTTCTTTCGCTGCTGCAACTGCTGTGGGGTCAGTTCCTTTTTTGGTTTCTCGTCTTTCTTCCTGCTCGTGTCCGGTGCAGGGACTTCATTCTTCTGTTCTTTTTCTTCCATTATTCGATTGATTAAAAATGTTCGTACTGTCTTTACTTTGAAGTTGCAACTGCCTGATGTGTTCTATCCGTATGGTTTCGCCATCTTCTTTGCCTATCCGGTAGATGGACGAAACGGTGAAGTAGATAGAGAACCCGCCGAAGAATAGGAGCATAAGCAGAATGACCGCCAGCCGGATTTCGGGTGTCATGCGCCCGCACAGGTGGCGGAGCTTCGCATCCGCCCCATCCTGCAAACAGGCAATGGCACGATGAACCGGAGAGAAAATTTTCCGTATCATAAGCCTATCGCTTTATCGTGTTCAGGTCTTTATTCTCCGTAATCTCGAAACTCTCCATGATAAAGCCATGCGGATTGTTATCACTTCGGACGGCATTCAGCAATCGGCAACGGGTGACAAGGTTTCGCTCCGTTACGCTGCTTTCCCGGATAATCATTTGCCGGGCATAGGTCGATACCGTGTATGGGTACACATCGAAATTGCACGATACGCTGTCTATCTGTATGGTCTGATTGATATTGCCGGAGATTACCCGGTTGTAATATCCTTTCTCCGAGAGGTCACGGTAATAGTTGAACGCACTCTTATCGGCAAGGAACAGCGAACGTTTGATGTTGCTTTCGATGGCGTTCTTGTCCGGCGAGAGTGTGAAGAACAGTTCGTGAAAACGCTTTACGTGTTCCCGTGCTTCAACCGGACGGTTCTGTGTGAGGTCTTGCGAAAGGGCAAGCATTAATGATTTGCCACCGTCCAGTACATAGATTTTCTGCCGTTGCGCTTCGGCGAATGTATAGGAGTTCCAAACGGAGTAACCCGTTACCAGTGTACACATTACCACAAACACAATCCCGAAAAGGCGTATCTGCCGGAAACTAGTTTCTATATTTTTTAGACTTTTAAATTCCATAATGATTTTAATTATTAATTGCTTTTTATGAGTTTACCGCCAACCCTGCCACCAGCGTTTCCGGTTGCTGCACCCACTACCGCACCTGCTCCGCTACCTGCTTTGTTGGCTGTACTGTTGATGTTCCGGCTCATGTTACCCATGCCACCCGCGTGAATAATCCAGTTCGATACGGTGGGGATGGTGAAATAGCCAATGATACCTATCAACATGAATATAATGTACACGCTATTGCTGTTGTCAGGTATAAAATTCGGGTCTGATAGTTCCTGAATATCTTTTTGCAGCATAAGCACCTGTATGCGGGCAAGTATGGAACTGAACAAGTCGGAAACGGGCAGCCACAGGTAAACGGAGATATACCTTGTGATCCACTGGGTGAGCGTGCTTTGAAAGCCATCATAGACCGATATAGCAAAAGCTATCGGGCCCAGTATGGCAAGCACAATCAGGAAAAAGGTGCGGATGGTGTCGATTACAAGGGCTGCCGCCTGAAAGAGTAGTTCCAACAATTCCCTGAACCAGTCCCGGACGGATTGCTTGATGTTGTGGGCTGCCCGATCCATATACATACCGCCCATCGTGGCAATATCTTTGGCAGACCATCCCAGTTCATCAATCTGTTTATCAAACACTTCATCCGAAACGAGGTATGCCGTTTCCGGATTGCGTACCATCGCTTCATATTCCAGCTTGTCTTTCTGTTTCCGGTACTCGTTCATATCAAAGGTCTGTGTTTCCAGCATATTATTACAGCCTTTCACCACAGGAGACATCACGCTGTTAATCGTACCCAGTACGAACGTGGGGAAGAACATAATGCAGAAGCCTATCACGAACGGACGCAGTAGCGGGTACACATCTATCGGTTCGGCATTGGATAGCGACTGCCACACTTTGGCGGCCACGTAAAACAGTGCGCCCAGTCCGGCTATTCCTTTGGCAACTCCCGCCATGTTTGCGCAAAGGGGCATCATATCCGTATATAAGGTACGGAGTATCTGATGCAGGTTATCAAATTCGATTGCTAATAACATACGATTGTTTTTCTATTTAGTGTTACCAGTAACGTTCATCCGCCGAGCCGTAAAGGGACATCACCCGGTCGGTGTCTTTCTTCTTTTTCGCACGCAGGTAGGAAACGGAAATGTTCTTCCGGGTGTAGTAGCTTACCAAATCCCGGTAGTTCTTGACCGAACTATACGCCCGGTCTATCAAGTCCATGCGTTCTTTGTCCGACATGGATAGCCCGTTGATGTTCACCACGTTTTTGAGTTCCTGCAACACATCGGCACTCTCACTAAGCAGTTTGGCGTAACCGCTACCGATAACGGTCAGTTCGTCCGGTGTGTAGTTCTGATCCGAAAGCATCAACTGGTAGTTAGATACATATATATCGGAGATTTCCCCGATCAGGAGAATGGTCTTTTGTACCTTTTTGGCATCCTTGACTAAGTTGTTCACCGACTTTAGCGCATCATAGTACTGCTTGCTCTGCTCGTAAATCTTGACTGTTTCCTTGAAATTGGATAAGGTATTGTTCACCGTTGCAGATGTTTGTGTAATCTGTTTGGTGGTATTGATAATTCCTTGCGCCAAGTTGGAGGGGTCGAAGACCGCCCACTGTGCGCTGGCGTTTCCTGCAAATAGCAGGAGAGCCATACTTATAATAATCAGTTTTGTTCTCATACGTTTATTACTCCTATTCTTTAAATGATTGGTTACTTCGTTTGTATTCTCCGCCGGGTGAAAGTAAAATCCGGTCATTCTCCTTATCATAGGTCAGCAGGACGGAAAGCCCCGTTTCGATGAACAGGTTTCCCCCTTGCTCCGATACTTGATAGGTTTCTGTGCGGGTCGTTCCCCGGTAGGTCTTTTGATAGGTCGTTACCTTGTAATGTCCGTTTTCCTCAAAGAGAGTGAAAGCCGGACGGCTCTTTACGCTCTCCCAGTTGCCACGCATTGCCCGCAAGCGGTCAGTGTTGGTTTCTTTACAAGAAGATAGAGCCAGTAACAGGGTGCATAACAGCACCGGAAACACGATTTTCAGATGTTTCATATCGTTTGATTTTTAAATGATGATTGATTACTTGATTGGTATTTCGGGGTTACGTTTGCTTTCGGCAAGCCGTTTGATAGCCAGTTCGAGATTGCCACCCAGTTTTTCGGACAAAGCGAAAAGTTCCATCTTTTCCGTTTCTTCCGTTGTGTAGGTGTAATATTCTTCCAAACTCACTTCTGTGGCATATACAGCGGATTGTGTGCCACCCAATCCCACCCAAACTTCCTTATACTTCCTGCCCGGATGGTTAGCAAGATTAATCGAAAGCACCTGTGATTTCTCTTTGTCGGTCAGTCCTAATAAGGTCTGTATGCTATCGAATTTATTGAGGTACTTCCGTTGGTCAAGCAGGATTTTACAGTCTGAATTATTGATAATACTCTCTTTCACAATGGGTGAGGAAATAATATCTTCGACTTCTTGCGTCACCACGATGGCTTCGCCGAAATACTTACGAACGGTTTTATAGAGATACTTAATATAGTCCGCCATATTCGCCGATGCAATGGCTTTCCACGCTTCTTCTATCAGGATTAATTTTCTGATTCCCTTTAGTTTACGCATCTTATTTATGAAAACTTCCATGATGATAATCGTAGTAATCGGGAACAGGATTTTATGGTCTTTGATATTATCCAGTTCAAAGACAATGAAGCGTTTATGGAGCAAATCAAGCTCTTTGTCCGAGTTCAACAGGTAGTCATATTCACCCCCTTTGTAGTAAGGTTCTAATACATTCAGGAAGTTGTCAATATCGAAATCCTTTTCCCGGACGTTCTTTTCTTGCAGGTGCGCCCGGTAGTCGGTTTTCACGTATTCATAGAATGTATTGAAGCAGGGAGTAACCGAATTATCTTTGGTAATCAGGTCTATATAGGAACTAACAGCGTTCGACAAAGCCACTTCTTCCGCCCGTGTGGGTGCTTCATCGTCCCGTTTCCAAAGGGTCAGGATCAGTGTTTTGATACTCTCTTTCTTTTCGATGTCAAACACGCCATTTTCCACATAGAACGGGTTAAACGCTATCGGGTTTTCGGTGGTATAGGTAAAGTAAATCCCATCTTCCCCGTGCGTCTTCCGGTTAATCATTTCGCACAGACCTAAGTAACTGTTTCCGGTATCTACCAATAGCACGTGCGCATTTTGTTCGTAATACTGGCGCACCATGTGGTTCGTAAAGAATGACTTTCCGCTACCACTCGGCCCAAGTATGAACTTGTTTCGATTGGTAATGATACCCCGCTTCATGGGAAGGTCTGATATATCAATGTGTAACGGCTTTCCGGTTACCCTATCCACCATCTTGATACCAAAGGGAGAAAGCGAACTTTTATAGTTCGTTTCTTCGGTGAACAGGCAAAGAGCCTGTTCGATGAAGGTATAGAAACTTTCCTCTGCCGGGAAGTCGCCCTGATTGCCGGGTATGCCCGCCCAAAACAAGGTCGGCGTGTCGATGGTGTTGTGGCGTGGCTTACACTCCATAAGTGCCAGCTGGCTGCCTACGTCATTTTTGATATGCTTCAATTCGTCCCGGTCGTCACTCCATGCCATGATGTTGCAATGGCAACGCACGGAGATAAGCCCCAGCGAATGCGCTTCATTCAGGTATTCTTCAATCCACGACTTGTTTATCTGATTGGCACGGCTGTATTTGGAAAGGGAGTGCATATTGCGAGCCATCTTTTCAAACTGTTTCAGGTTCTCCGTGTGGTCGTCTATGAAGATGTACTGGTTATAGATATGGTTACAGGAAAGCAATACGCCTACCGGGGAAGCGAACGACAAACGGCAGTCGCTCCGGTCGGTGGATAGCTTTTCATAACGGGTGTCTGTACCTACTTTTCCCGGCATATCTTCGGCATCCGAAAGGGTATGCAGACAAAGTATGTCGTCACCGATACGCATATCTTCGGCGTTTAGCTGGATGTCTTTCAGGGTGGTGGTATCGGTCTGTGAAAGGGAAAAGTATTTCTCCACGATACCCGCCGTTTCTTTTGTTCCGGTAATCTCGTCCGAGGTCAGGCGGGTAAGGGTGACAAATCCGCAATCGTTCATAATGCTTTCAAACTGTCCCACCGCTTCGAGGAACTTTGTAACCGTTTCTTTGTCCTTTATCTCTTTGGGAACGAGGAAGCCCCGGCAGAGCGTAGAGAAATTGCTTTGCATCCGGCTGCGTTCTTTGGTTGTTTTCGTCAGGAACAGGTAGCAGGTATGATTTAAAAACGGACGTTCGTTGAAATGGCGTTCAAAGGAACGGGAAAGGAAACTTAAATCATCCTTTTGGATGTCAGGTGCATAGTTTTCTTTGATAAACCAGTCCTGCTTGTGTACAATGCTGTAATCGGGCAATACTTTCACCGCTTTGTTCCAGGCGGAATGTATCGCTTCGTATTCGGCAGCCGTCACGGTGAACAGTTCGGGCAGTTCCACCCGGAACGCCACTGTTACATCGGCATCTTTGGAAACGATGCAGCCGTTTTCCACCGTGAACAGTGGAAACTTGTTTTCCAGCGTGGTAGCTTTTAATATATTTCTCATTTCGATGTTGTTTTAGAATGATTGGGGTCTGTGACCCTGAATAGTCGGGGAATAGTCCTGCGGTTGATGATACGCCGGGGGTGGCTTTTGCGGGCAGATAATTTCATTAACCCATGTGTGCCGAACTTTTCATTTAACCGGAATGTCTGCCATACGAGCAACGTTGCCGAGGTAACGCCGAAGATGATGCACACCCACTGGTTAATGCCTACCATGTACATGATGATGAAAAGCACGAACAGGGCTAACAACCCGCCCGCAAAAATGAAAATGTACTGACTTTTCAACCCCCGAAACTCCACAGGCTTGCCTATCCCTCTGTTAATCGGATAGTCTGCCATGTTCTTTTCTTTATCTATTAAAGGAAGAAAGAACGTAAGATGGTCGCAGCCACAATCAGGAAGATACAAGCACCGAACCAAGAAGCAGCCGTTTTGCTGGTATCGGGGTCGCCACTGCTGAACTTGCCATAAACTTTTACTCCGCCAATCAACCCCACCACCGCACCGATGGCGTAGATTAATTTGGTCGCCGGGTCAAAATATCCGGTTACCATGTTGGTAGCTTCGGTAATACCTGCCATGCCGTTGCCTTGCGCAAACGTGGCGGATGCAGCCAGTAGAGCGACTGCGGATAAGAGAACTTTCTTTTTCATTATAAATACGTTGTTTTAAATTGCCGGACGGGTGGATCGTCCGCCCGGCAGTTGGATTAATAATTGACTTTTTTGTGGTTGTGGGGAGCAATCCCCATAGTGCAGGAGGTCATTCTAACCGTACTCTTTCTGTTTCATCTTATTAATTTTAAGTTTATCATTCCATTATAGAATATCGTTCACATCAAATGCGATTACTTCATTACTCCCGGCATCCGGCACAGGTACGGGAATTTCATGCTTTTGCAGCAGTTCCGCCACCCGTGTGATACCGCCGTTAATCTGTTCCACCATTGAACCCAGCAGGTTTGTTTCTGTCCGGCAGATGGTTTGAACGGCTTGCCGTTCCTCTGCTTCGGAGGATTGCGTTACCTGAATGACCTGAACCATTTGCCCCAGTTCTGCCAGCGTGATACCTTGTGCCATTTCAGGTTCACTCTCACCCATGTAACAGGCGATTTCTTCCGCTTCGATTTCATCTTCCGATATGCCCGTTTCTTCGGTTTCTTCCGCTTCATACTGCATTTCAAATTCGGTTTCAATCGGTTGTGAGGTATCGGAATTTTCATCTTCCGACTGCTTGTTATCAGGCGTTTCCGTTACCGCTTCATCGCTTTGCGGAGCAAATATAGAAGCATTATCCACCGCTTTTGAAAGCTGTCCTAAGATGTCCCCGTTTGTCCTCATTTGTCCCATCCGGTAACGGCTTGTGCCTACAATGTTATCGGTATTTTCTTCTTTGGGGGAGTGTGGACTATCCGGTTGTTCCGGTTCTTGCTTACCACCCCTGAACCATGTTGTCAAGCTGTCCCGATACCGCCACAAGAGAACGGCGTAATACAGGAGTGTTCCGATAATAAACCACTTCATCCTATCAGAACGGTTTTTCAAATTTGCTTTCGTACAGTTCGTTGATCTCGTCCTGATACTGGTCGAAATGCCGGAGCAGGATGTTTTCTACATAGCTGCTCACGGTTGCTTTGCGCCCGCCGATTACGGTTACAATCTTCATTAGTTTTTCGTGGGTAGTACGGCTGACGTACAACGGCTGGCGGTCTGTCAGGTCTACCCGTGCGAAATAGGTTTCCCGGTAATCACCTGAAACGCTCTTTTTTCGGCGGGCAGGTTCTTTCACTGCCTTTTCTTCCTTTGCCGTTTCCGGTTTCAGTTCTTGTTCCGGTGTGGTCGCTGGGATGTTGGGTACTTCCACTTCGGTTTCTACCACCAATGGCGTTTCCTGCTTTTTCACGGGCAAGCCCTGTGAAATAATCTCTTTCATAAAATCTTCGTCTATCTGCGGTTTTCCGCCGTTCTGCTTTGCCATATCAGTGTAGTTTTATTAGGTAGCCGATTTCGGTTATCAGTTCTTCCATGTTGCTGCCCTTTACCAGCCGTTTGTCCGCCGGGAACAACGTAGAGCGGAACACGGTTTTACGCTGTGCGTCCAGTTCCTTTTTGAACCGTTTCGTGTCGGGGATAAATACGTTCATAAGGGGTAAGTCCAGTTCTTTGATGGTCTGTTCATACATGGTGTAGAGGTCGGTCTTTTCTCTGCCGTCTACCATGTTCCAAAAGAGGTGAAGCCCTTTCAATCGGCACGCTTCATTCTTTACCAGTAATTTATTTATCGCTACCGCAAAGGAAAGGCTGCTTTCCAATACCACCCTATCGGCAGATATAGGGGTGAAAATATAATCCACTCCTGAAAGGGAGTTGATAACGCCCTCACTATTCACCGTTCCGGGCAGGTCGAAAAAGATTACATCATAATCGGTTTCGGCGGATGCAAGAAATTCGTCCGCTGTTTTAATCGCTTCATCCGGCGAACTGCACAATACCGGGTACGCTTTCTTTCCCAACGCTTTGAACTGGTTAAAGGCAAGCAGTTTGTAATACTCATCGCCGTTCACCTGTTCGGCATCCCGCTTGCGCATGGCACTGATACTGTGTTGCGGGTAGTCGCAATCCACGACCGCCACATTGTAGCCTTTCAGGTAGTACAGGTAACTTGCCACCAAGACGGTGAACGTTGTTTTGCCGACCCCGCCCTTTTGGGTGGAGAAAGCCACATACAAGGTTTCTTTCTTCATTGTAATACTTCTTTATTGTGATACATCATTATTGATTGCCATCCGTACAGATGGATAGTTTGCTTTCGTTCCGTATGGCAAGCAGGAAGTATTTCTGTGTTATTTTCTTGCTTGCTTTCATTCCTGCTTGCTCCTTTGCTTTCAATCTTTCCACAAAGAGAGCTTGCTTTCTTTGCGGATTGATAGTTTTCTTGTTTGGTTGGAGAATTGCTTTCATACCATCCTGAAAACTTGCTTTCTTGTTTTCTTGAAAGATTGCCATCTTGAAATCTTGTTTTCAAGTTTTCAAAACCGCTTTCTTGCCGTCCGCTTTTCGTTCTATCTTTCCATCCGTCCATATTGCTTTCTATCTTAAATCCGGGGCAAATAAACGTAGAAAAGCAACCCGTTTCGAGAGGTGTCCTCAAATGTCCCCGTTTGTCCTCATTTGTCCTATAACCCGCTATTTCACAGCATTTTTAATACCCGTTACTTTGCATCCGAATGTTATCGGCAAGGCTAATCATGCCCCCGATAGCGGGAGCGTTCCAATATCCTCTAACTCCAATCCGTCCGTAGGCGGATTTTTATTTGCACTGGCAAATAGCAAGGTGTGTTCAAAGCAGCTTACAATTCTTTCAGCAGCTTTGAACGCCTTGCCCGGACGAAGCCGGGATAGGGTCACTCCGAAGTCGTAACCCTTTAAAAAATGTAGTATGAAACAGAAAAATGAAAATGCACCCCGTCCGGGTGGTGCAGGAAGAAAGCCAAAGGCAGACCCGGCAGTGTTCCGGTACTCCGTCAGTTTTAATGCGGTAGACCACGCCCGGTTTTTGGCGTTGTTCGACCAGTCGGGTATGCGTACGAAAGCGCACTTTATCACCGCCCGCATCTTCGGCGAGCCGTTCAAAGTGATAAAGATCGACAAAGGAGCAGTCGAATATTATACCCGGCTGACCGCTTTATATTCCCAATACCGGGGTATCGCCGTGAATTATAATCAGGTGGTAAAGGCTCTCAATACCAATTTTGCGGAGAAGAAAGCACTCGCCTTTCTCCATAAATTGGAAAAGGCGACTATCGAATTAACAGAACTGAACCGCCAAATTATTGAACTGACCCGTGAGTTTGAAACAAGATGGTTGCAAAGATAAGCGTAGGCAGTTCGCTGTTTGGTGCGCTCGCTTACAACCAAAACAAGGTCGATGAAGAACAGGGAAAGGTACTGTTAAGCAACCGTATGTTTGAAAGCGAGGACGGAAATTTCAGCATCCGGCGATGTATGGAGTGTTTCGATATGCATCTGCCCGCAGACCTGAAAACGGAAAAACCGATTATTCATATCTCCCTGAACCCACACCCGGACGATGTGCTTTCCGACAACCAGCTTGCGGATATTGCCAAAGAGTATATGGATAAACTGGGGTATGGCGACCAGCCGTTTTTAGTCTACAAACATGAAGACATCGCAAGGCATCACATCCACATCGTTTCTATCCGGGTAGATGATGCGGGCAAGAAGATTAACGACAAGTTCGAGCATATCCGCAGCAAGGAGATCACCCGTGAACTGGAAAAGAAGTACGGTCTGCATCCGGCGGAGAAGAAGCAAGCTGCCGAATGCCCGGAGCTTAAAAAGGTAGATTATCAGGCAGGGGACGTAAAGCACCAGTTATCCAATACCGTGAAAGCTCTTGCCAGCAGTTATCGTTTCCAAAGTTTCACGGAGTACAAAGCCTTATTATCTATATATAATGTACAAGCGGAAGAAGTGAAAGGGGAAATCAACGGGAAGCCGTACAATGGTATCGTGTATTCCGCTACCAATGACAAGGGAGAGAAGCAGGGAAACCCGTTCAAGTCTTCCTCTTTGGGTAAGTCGGTAGGCTACGAAGCTATCCAACGGCGCATCCAAAAATCGGAAAAGGACATTCAGGACAAGCACCTGAAAGAACACATCCGCCGGACGGTTGGCGCAGTGATGAAATCCGCCCGCAACCGGGAGCAGCTGGTTACGGACTTGAAAGCGAAAGGAATTGATGTACTGTTCCGGCAGAACGATGCGGGCAGGATATACGGGATGACGTTCATCGACCATGAAAGCCGTACCGTCCTGAACGGTTCTCGGTTGGGAAAAGAGTTTTCCGCCAATGTATTCAACGACCTGTTTACTGGCTCCCGCAGTTTGGCGGGAAACAGCCAACAGGACGTTAGGGAGTATTCCCCGAAAGAAAGCCATCTGCACCAGCAGGTCGGACAACTTTCAGAGAGTACGGGAAATGCTATTGCCGGAATGTTGAACTTGTTATCGGGTGGTGATGATACGCCACCCGATAACAGCAGAGTTCCCACACCCAAGAAGAAAAAGAAGAAGAAACAAAGACGTATTTATTAATTCTAAAAATATCAATTATGCAGAATGAAGATGATTTAAGAGGGCTGGCAAAGGTCATGGACTTTATGCGGGCTATCAGTATTTTATTTGTGGTGATAAACATTTACTGGTTTTGTTACCAGTCGTTCCGGGAATGGGGTATCAATATCGGGGTCATTGATAAGATCCTGTTGAACTTCCAGCGTACCGCCGGGCTATTCTCGAATATCTTGTTTACCAAACTGTTTTCGGTGGTGTTCCTTGCGCTCTCCTGTTTGGGAACAAAGGGAGTAAAAGAGGAAAAAATCACCTGGACGAAGATATGGACGTTTATGGGTGTGGGCTTCGTATTCTTTTTCCTTAATTGGTGGATACTGTCGCTACCCTTACCGCTGATAGCGAATACAGCACTCTACATTTTTACAATGGCAGTCGGCTATATCTGCCTATTGATGTCGGGGCTTTACATGAGCCGCCTGTTGAAGAATAACCTGATGGATGATGTTTTCAACAACGAAAACGAGAGCTTCATGCAGGAAACACGGCTTATCGAAAATGAGTATTCCGTCAATCTTCGTACACGATTTTATTATAAAAAGAAGTGGCACGATGGCTGGGCGAACATAATTTCAATTTTTCGTGCGTGTATAGTTTTAGGTACGCCCGGCTCAGGAAAAACACACTGTGTTGTAAATCAATACATTAAACAAAACATCGAAAAGGGATTTGCCATGTATATCTACGACTTCAAGTACCCCGACCTCTCTACCATAGCCTACAACCATCTAATCAACAACTTAGACGGGTACAAGGTCAAGCCCAAGTTTTATGTAATCAACTTTGATGATCCACGGAAAAGTCACCGATGCAATCCGATAAATCCAGCGTTTATGTCGGATATATCGGACGCATACGAGGCAAGTTACACGATCATGTTAAATTTGAACCGTTCGTGGATAACCAAACAGGGAGATTTCTTTGTGGAAAGTCCGATTATTTTGCTGGCTGCTATTATTTGGTATCTCCGTATTTATCAGGATGGCAAGTATTGTACATTTCCGCACGCCATTGAATTTCTGAATAAGAAATATGCTGATATTTTTCCTATTCTTACTTCTTATCCTGAACTGGAAAACTACCTTTCGCCATTCATGGACGCATGGGAATCCAATGCACAAGATCAGTTACAAGGGCAGCTTGCCAGTGCAAAAATTCCACTTTCAAGGATGATTTCACCTGCTTTGTATTGGGTAATGACAGGGGATGATTTTTCACTGGATATAAACAACCCGGAAGAACCGAAAGTATTAGTAGTAGGTAATAATCCTGATAGACAAAATATCTATTCTTGTGCGCTGGGACTGTATAATTCCCGTATCGTAAAGCTGATAAATAAGAAGCACCAACTCAAAAGTTCAGTAATCATTGACGAGCTACCGACTATTTACTTTCGGGGACTGGATAACCTGATAGCCACCGCACGAAGTAACAAGGTAGCGGTCTGTTTGGGCTTTCAGGACTTTTCCCAGTTACGCCGGGATTATGGGGATAAAGAGAGCAAAGTTATCGAAAATACGGTTGGTAATATATTTAGCGGTCAGGTGGTTTCCGAAACAGCAAAAACACTTTCAGACCGCTTCGGAAAGGTACTGCAAAAACGGCAAAGTATGACTATCAACCGGAATGATAAATCGACCTCTATCAGTACGCAAATGGATAGCTTGATACCACCCAGTAAAATATCCAATCTTACACAGGGGATGTTTGTAGGTGCAGTCAGTGACAATTTCGATGAACGGATAGAGCAGAAGATATTTCATTGCGAAATTGTGGTAGATAATGAGAAAGTGAAACGGGAAACTGCCAATTACAAGAAGCTGCCCCAAATCGTAGATTTTAGGGACGAGGACGGGAACGATAGGATGCAGGAAGAAATACAGGCGAACTACAACCGCATCAAGCAGGAGGTCAAGCAGATTGTCGAAGATGAAATTTCCCGCATAAAGAGTGATCCTGATTTGTGTCACTTGATTAAAGATGAATAAATAGAACAAACAAATCATCATCCTACTAAAAAAGGATGATGATTTTAAAAGGAGGGACTAACAATTTATTCCCGTGTAAATAAAGTGTATTCAAAAACATCTTTACCCATGTCTAAAACAGCAGTATTCTCATAAGTTTTTATAGCACCTGATATTAGAACTTTTACATTAGGCAGTATGAGCCATTCTGTGTCACGTATACTGTTAGCTATAGATATGTTAAATCTATTTTTAGTAATATACTCTACTACATTTATTAATATAAATTCAAAGTATTCATGTTTTTCAAACTCTTTTAAAGCTGGCTTATATCTTCCAATAAATATACCTTCGCGTTCATCATATCTTTCAAATACTACGCGATTGCTATTCATGCAAATTATTGTGAAATCCCAGTTATGATTATCATAGCATTCATATATTTCAGGCAAAGAATCATTTTCTGTCAAATGCAAAGCAAAACGTTTAGCTGTATTTCTACTTTCTGAAAAAGATAGAAAATGAGTATTAGACCAACCTTTGTTTACATGTTTTTCTATCAATTCATTCCAGCCAGTGTAAATCTCTTTATATTCTCCATTATTCAATAAATTGGTTTGTAATTGTCCATAATGTATAGAGTCTTTCAATCGTCTGAATCCATTAGGGTCTGAATCTCCTCGATACAAATCAGGTATAAAAATATCAGCATCCATATTTCTTCCTATAGTGAATTATATAAGTATTTCGAACAACCAGCTTCTTCTATCAATTTTTGCCATCTAATTTCATGGGTCCAAAAAAGAGTTCCTGGTTTTACATATGCTAAAAGAGCAAAGTCATAAAGATCATTAGGTTTGCATTTCATATTAGTTATAACAAGTTTTTTCAAAAATAAATCTAGTGTTTTTAATAATAATTCTATTTTTGAACACTCAATACAATCAATATTATATTTATTCTCCGTTGCTGATTTAGCTATATTTTTTATAAATTCCAACGTTGCTGATAAGGTATTTTTACTCATCAATTCATCTTTTGAATATTCTTGTTTTATTTCTTCGGCATAGTTGTTAATTAGATCACTCAACTTTTTGCTGTGTTCTTTTTTCTCCTTAACCCATTTTTCAAAATCTTTATTGTGCTTTTCGTTAATCTTAGCACCTTTAGCAAATTGAGTGGTGAAAGTTAAAATATCACCAATATCTTTACGTGGATTAAATATTGATATATGATTTATTTCTTCCACTAAATATATGAAAGGAGGTGCGAAAAGAGTGTTTTCTTGAAAAGAAAAAATTCTTCGTATTGCATTCCGAACTAGTTCGGGTTTTTCGGAAATATATCCCGTAGTAGATAGTTCCTTTATATTTATATAATTAGGTATCAACTTTAATTTTTTGTATTTATTAAAGTCTGATTCATTTAACTTTCCCAAATAATACCAGATGTTCGTATCGGTGATTATTGGAGTTCTAATCAATATACTTTTCTTTTTTTTCTTACGAGGACGCTTAACCCCATAAGAGTGATTGAAAATTTTCCCTTTTCGAGTTTTAAGATCACCTTTTCCCATTTTGCAAATTTTATTATATACTAATTACAAATATACTCTTTTAAAGTCTACGAGCATAAATAGTTAGAATATTTGTGTGTACGTCTTTTCATATCCTATTTCTCACAATAGATTTTGCTTATGACACTCCCACCTTTATAGTTCGGACAAATGAAGCCAAGCAGGGACTAATGAGGACACCCATTTCCAAATCCTTAAATATACTCTATTTCATCCCTACTTTTACTTCCGAAATAATTTATTACTCACTAAATTTCAAAAAGTTATGGATGTAAACACAGCCAACCAATCCACCACTGACGAACAGATGATGGATATTCTTCTTGTACTGGATAAGGAGAAAAAGACAATCAGCGCAGTAAAAGGAGTAGATGAAAACGGAGAGCTTCAAACCGTACCACCGGAGAACAACGATTTACTAAAGTTTGACCGAAACGGAGATTTCTTTTCCAACTTCTTTTCTAACATGATGAACCAGTTGAAGAACCCGACCCGGTTCAGTTTCTTCAAAATCCCTAAGATTGAACTACCCAAGATTACGCCAATAATCAGGGATAACTTCGACCACCCGACACCCAAGAATGAAGCGGAGATAGAACGTTACCGGGTATCACCTGAAACGGCAAAGCAGGAAGCGAAGAAAGAGCAGCATCAGGGAACACAAACTGAACCACCACAAGCACAGCAGCCAGCCCAAGAAGCGGATGCAGCTACACAGCAGAACCAGTCCGACAAAAGTAAATATCTCATTGATCCTGCAAAGGTAGACTGGGAAGCTCTGAAAAACTTCGGGCTATCAAAAGAGCAACTGGAAAAGGCAAAGGCTTTAGAACCCATGTTGAAAGGTTACAAGTCACCCGGAGCATTTACGATTTCAGGTAACTACAATTCCGCTATTATGAAACTGGATGCACGTTTATCTTTCCGGCATGATAAAGAGGGAAATGTAGTTTTGGCAATACATGGTATTCGCCAAAAGCCTGAACTTGAACGCCCATTCTTCGGGCATGAGTTTTCCAAAGAGGACAAAGCCAATCTTCTTGAAGCGGGTAACATGGGACGGGTAGTTAATCTGAAAAACTATATCACAGGTGAAATGATCCCCTCTTTCGTCAGTGTGGATAAGGTAACGAATGAACTTGTTTCCATGCGGGCAACCAGCATCCAAATACCTGATGAAATAAAAGGTATCAAACTGGATAAGGAGCAAAAACAAGCATTGCTGGAGGGAAAAGGAGTATTCCTTGAAAATATGATTTCTAATAAGAAAAATCCCTTTTCCGCCACCGTTCAGGTTAATGCGGACAAGAAAAGTTTGGAATTTATCTTTCCCAAAGAGAAGCTGGTACAGGAACAACGGCAGAAGCAAACCGAGCCGGACACCCTTGTCACCAGTGACGGCGTGAAAATACCCAAAAGTATTTCAGGTATAGAGTTATCACGCCAGCAACAGCAGGATTTAGTGAATGACAAAACCATCTTTGTAGCCGGACTGAAAGATAAAAGAGGGGTCGAGTACGATGCTTATATCCAAGTGAACCACGACAAGAAGAAGCTGGGCTTTTATAGTGACAATCCCAGTTTTGACCGTTCCGCCGTGAAAGAAATTACTCCGGCAGAGAAGAACCGTACACAGGTTGCAGTCAATTCAGAGGGAAAGACCAACGAAGCCACTAAAAAGGTAAAAGAACCTTTGGCAAAAGGTCAGGACAAACCCATCGAGAAACAGAAGACCAAGCAGGAGAAAAAGGAGAAGCAGGAGCAACCGGATAAACCCAAGCAAAGCAGGGGACGTAAAAGATGATGGCGGTATTAATTACTATCCTGATTGTAGTTGTGGCTCTGTTCATCTTTGCTTGTTACAAAACCAACTGGAAAACCATTGATAAGCAGAACCAGCAATTTTATGTAGATGGTTATCACCTCTACTATGACTGCAAAATCTTAATACAAAAGCAGTTGATCTACCATTGTGTTAATATAGAAATATTTGGTTTGCATTAAATATACTAAAAAATAAATCCAAATAATAACTTTTTGTATCTTAAATTTTGGTACTTTTGCAATATGTCCTCATGGTATTAGAGTCACATTTAATTTATGGAAGGATATTCAACTATTATTTTTTTATATTACAAGGATGAATTTACAATGGTTAAATAGCCCAACTCGTTGGAAAGATAGCGTCACCGTAGGTTTTGCTATACTTACTATTATTGAAACCACATTGGCGGTGTCAGCAATCTCACTTGATTGTATATGGGGGAAATATAACTGGATAGTTAAATTACTATTGGTGATCGGCTTGTTTACCTTTTTAGTTGTTGTGACGTTTATAGTTAAATATATAAAAACAAAAAAAGGTATCTCCATAAAAATCCGTGGTATCAAGGTAAATATTAGACAAGGTGATATTTTTAAGGAAAAAGGATGGAAAGTTATTGCATTCAATGAGTTTTTTGATACAACTGTTGATGATATTGTTATTGCTCATAATACTCTCAATGGCATTTTCATTGATCACCATGTTGATAATCTTGATGATTTACAGAATACTATAACAGATACCGTTGATAACCCTAAGTTAAAAAAACGATTACGTAATGGACGGTATGTTTATCCACTTGGGAGAATTATTACATATAAAGACTTTATGCTTTTAGCATTTACTCATTTTGATAATAATGAAGCACACCTTACCCAAAAAGATTATGAAGATTGTCTAAGAGTAATGTGGGTAGAAATATGTCGTACATATGCAAACAAACCTATTTTCCTTCCTCTTTTAGGATCAGGTATTACAAGGTTTGATGGAACTCCTCACAAATCAAAATTCGATCTTCTAAAATGTATGCTTTGTACGTTAAGAACAAGTGGAGTTAATATAAATCAACCAATAACAATTCTTCTTACAGAAGAAGCAATACAAGATATAAATATTTATGAAATGAAAGGAGTGAAATAATTATGACTTACAGGACAAGAACTTACATTGCTGCTGAATGGGACGGTGATCAAGATGCAGTAGAACAACTTCACAAATGGAAAGATAGCAAATATTGGAGTTTGTCATTTACGGATGCTCACGATTTAACACAAGCACGTGATAGCAGCCTTAATTGTAGTATTAAGAGCTCCCTTGCAACAAGACTTGATGCATCCAAAACATTTGTGCTTATCGTTGGGAATAATACAAAAACCGTAAGAAGTGGTAGTTGTCAATATTGCAACAGTTATAATAGTAGAACGTATGCATGTGCACGAGGACATTCTGTCGATTATCGCAGCTATATTGAGTATGAGTGTGAAAAAGCAGTTCGAGATGGATTAAATATTGTTGTATTGTATAATGCAGCAACAGTAAATAAATCCAAGTGTCCAAATGCCGTAAAAGATATTGGAACTCATGTAGCAATGTGTTATTATGAAAATGGAACATATTATTGGGATTATCAAGCAGTAAAGGCTGCTTTAGGTCAGTAAAAATTCTCCTTTTAAAAAGAAAATATAAGTTCTTGCTTAGAATGGAGTGTATTATCTTTTTGATATTATTCAATTTACTGATTATATAAGCTATTGCGTTAATATCTTGATTTAATTTTATGTAATTGATTTTCTTGTGGTTGAAGCACCCGGAGGGATACCGGGTGCTTTTTCAAGATCATTCTTTTTTATATTGGTAAGTCAAGCGAACCACCTGATTATCCAGCACCTTATTTTGAATAAGTTCCCATTCAGAGCCAAATGTTTTGCCTATGAACCTGATACCATCCCCCAACATAACAGGGATAATATAAAGAGTTATTTCGTCCAACATGGATGCTTCGAGCAGTGAAGTAATGAACTGCCCGGCACCAAGAACCCGAATATCGGTTTCACTGCTTGCTTTAAGCTCATTAATAGCACGTAACGGCATATCGGTGAGAAAGGTTACATCATCTTCTCTTGTAACATTGGTGTCGTAGTGGGACACAACAAAAGTCTTTTGGCTTTTGTATGGCCATCCGCCCCAACGTTCAAAAATCATATTATAGGTATTCACTCCGGCAAGAAGTACGCCGGGTAGTTCATAGGTTGCCAAAATCTCTTGTTTAACGCTTTCGGGCATCCAGTCTAAATCGTTATCTTTCCGGGCAATAAAGCCATCGAGAGATACAGCAATGCAAGTTTTTAAATGTTTCATAATTGGGTATTTAACAGTTTCTACAAATCAACTGTTCGCCAGTGCATCTAAAAAAAGCGTGAACTCACACTATTCCAACGTAGAGGCACTGGTATACCTTTTTGACGAAACAGGCAAGCCCACGCTATACAAACGTATAGCATGAACATTGCGCTGAAGTCTCGTCAATTTTGAAAGTTACCAGTTTTCTACGTTGAGACGTTCTGCGAACGTTATGTTATATATAAAGGTAGAAGTTCTTCAACCTCTGCCATTGTTATCTAATGAAACTGTTGCAAATATACTTAAAGTCCCGGATATTCCCGAACGGATAAAAGAAAATCCTGCCTTATCTCACGACAAAACAGGACTTATAAGCCATAGAAAAGAAAAAATTAATCGGTTTTCTCACGGATTAACTTGTGTACATCCGTTGCCCGGTAATAACATCTACCGTCCAACATAAGGAAAGGGAGTATTCCCTTTTTGCGGTAACGGGTCAGTGTTCGGGGAGCTACTTTCAGGAGCAGGCACAAATCCTGATTATCCAGCAATTCTTCACCATCCAAGCAGTTACGCCCTTTTATCACTTTGTCTATCTTCTTATCCTGCATATCGAACCTATCCATGATACGTTCCATCCATGCGATGAAATCTTCTCTGTCTATATACATAAGGTTGCTTGATTAAATTAAACCTACGATGAAATAACTTTGGTTGGACGGGTCTTTGATGATAATATCCTTTTCCCGCATGAAACGGATATAGCTTTTCGCCGTTCGTTCCTTGACATCCAAAATTTGCTGTATCTGTTCGCACAGGTCAATGTAGGTGATATGATCCTGCCTGTTAAATACATCACGGGCAACGCCGACCAATTCCTTTTCCTTTCGCTTCTCCTTTTCCTCACGGGTCTTTTCACCCCGGTAAACGTGCATCCCGGTTGCTTTGTCCCACGAAAAGAGCATCAAAGGAACATCCAACGGGCTGCCATCACGAACTTTTAGGGCTTTTACCACCGACATTGCCGGGTCTTCGTCTTTCTCTATCGAGAGGATGGCAGCCGCTTTACGTTGTAGTTCCGATCCCAAATGCCCCCGGAGCTTCAAACCGTTGGGTACAAAGTGAAGCACGCAAATGATACAAGTCTTATATATTCCTGCCAGTCGATACAGTTCATCAATGATAGCCACGCTTTCCGCTTCATCATTGGCACACCGCACAAGGTCGGCAATACCATCTATTACCACCAACTGAATACCGTCATACTGGTAGTAATACCTATCCATGCTTTGAACAATAGCGTGCAGACGTTCTTTCCGGGACATTCCTGTAAGGCAGAAAGCCTTAAATTCATCCGGTTTAACTACCTGCTTCGCTCGCTTTATCAAGTTGGTTACATTCTTGAATAGTTGTACTTCTGACTGTTCGGTATCATAAAGCAGCACGGCTTTATGTTTGGTGTTCTCACTGACGTTGATACCCAGTGTATCAATCTGCACGTCCGCCGGACGGATTGAACCCGCCACCAGTGCAGCCACATAATTGCTTTTCCCTGTTCCCTCTCCGCCAGTAATGCAACATAAGTTCCCTTGTGTACCCAATGGAACGTCACCTGCCGAAATAATCTCTTGTGCTTTTGCCGGAGGATTATTAAAATCTATTTCGCATGATTTGAGCATAGTCATTGTTTCATTATAGAGTGTATCTAAGAAGTCAATAAATAGTTTGATAAAGTTTTCCCGGCTGTTGCCAGCCTGGAAGTAATCGGAAATATCCTTTTCCGTTTTAGTTCCTTGCAATGGAAGTGACAACCGTCTTACACCATATTCGCAAAGTAGTTTTTCATGTTTTTTTGCGCTTTCAATCCCGGTTTCGTCCATATCATAAAGCAAAATGATGTGTTTAAAGCGAAACGTCAATTTATAAATGATATTCGGCGGAACACTCACGGTTTCGCTATTAAAGCAAATTGCATGAAATCCTTTGGCAGCCAGTGACATGACATCTTTTTCTCCGCCAGTGACAAACAATGTATCGCCTTTACTGGGTAATTGCTCCAGTCCGAAGCAATAGTTTTCGCCAATGTTGCCACCATACAGAAAACGGGTCTTAGAAAACGGTCTGTATAGCTTAATAAACCGCTTATTCTTATATCCGTAAATAGGTTCTTCGGCTGTAGAAGAATAAGAGAACGGATTACCCTCTGAATTTTCACTTTGGAACTGGATCACTGAACATACTTTATACTGTTCCAGTATTTCAGGGGTAATGCCATACTGTTTCCAGTAGTCCAGTTCAGGAACAGTAAACGTTCTTTCTTTGAATGTGTATGGTCTGCCAGTACGTTCTATTGGAACAGGTACAGGTTTATCCGGTTCTTTAAAGGTTTTGGGTACAGGTATCGGATTACCCTCTGAAATACCCAGTGATAAGTCCCGGTCTATAATCTGCAATATCTCAATGAAGCTACTTGCATTATTACAGTCCAGTCCTTTGAGTTGTCCTACAAAAAAGAAACAATCGCCGGAATAGCCATCATTTCCAAAGTCTTTCATCTTATACGTTCCACTTCGGCGGTCATAATAGATGCTACAAGATGCTTTCTTGTCCTCATACAGAGGATTGAGAAAATTACGACCCACCCGCCACGTACCGGGGATATAGTGTTTAAACACGTTCAGACCGTTATTTGTCCTCTCTAATATCTCGTCTTTCCTTAACATATAGCTTATGATTGGTTATAAGGTTACGCATACATTCGTCATTGCTTTTGATTAAACGGTTTTCCAACAGTCGTTTAATCTCTCCGATTTTATAGAAATTACGTCCCCTGATGGTGGAGTAAGTAATTTCTCCTTTGGAGCGAAGCCGTTGCAACGTGCGATCACTTATTTTCAGGAAAGTACATACCTCGTAACTGTCTACCCAAATATCGTCTTCATTTTCTTTGCAGTCGTCTTGCCGGGAGAAAACGTAATTGGCAATCACATTGATTTTTGCCATAAGTTCTTTGAAGGCTTTTGTTTCTACTGTTATTACATCCATAATGTTACTATAATTGTTTGGATGCAAAGGTGCGGGCTTTCAAAAACCTAAATTGCCAAGTTCAAACCAAGTTGGTTGATTTATTTTTTAGGGGAAAATATGGAAAAATAGGGGTAGAAATGGGTTTTTGAGTAGGAAATCAGCCCTCAAAGGGGGAAAATAAAAAACAACCAAGTTGGTAGTAACTTGGTTGTTTTTTAATAAGGAATGTATAATGAAATTATTTTGTATCTAATTTTTTATACGTTGTTGTGTATATACACATTCAATATTTGGATATTCAGTATTGAACTGTTCGGTTAGTATTTCAATAAAAGCTATTGGAACTACCATATCACCCTTTGTTGTAGTAAGATATTTGTTTAAGATAAATTCTCGTTGTTTCCCATCAATAGAAATAATATAAGAACGATAACTATGACCCTCTTTCTGATTATATTTTATTTCAAAAGTACTTTCTATAGCCTTATCACCAAAACTGTTTTTGTAAATAAAAACCTGCCCTTTATTGCGGTCTTCACTATTATATACAAACCTATATCCACCATTTACTTCAATAGGAATAGTTGCCATTGCTTCCAATTCAATTTGTTTCTTCTGTTCAGTAGATAATTTATCCCCAACAACGACTACATCTTGCTTGTCAATAGAAAACTGATGTTCAATGTAAGAGATACTCACATTAAGAATATATGAGTTTTTAGATTGGTCATTTATGGTCAATGTTACTTCTCCTGTAGATAATGGAGTAAGATCAATTAGTCTGTCGTTTATATCAACCTTTAGTTTTGTTGCATCCGAATTACTAATGGTAAAACTACCATCACCACCAATTATAACTAATTGGGTCTTTTCTAATACAGGGTACTCTATTCTAACCTGATTACCGATAACTGGATTAGGTTTGTCGTTGATGATTGAATAACATAGCGTTATTGGATCATTGTCATTTTTACTGCAACTGGATATAATAAAAATCAATACCCAAATTAAATTTACTACTTTCATAATATGCTTTTTTGTTGGTTTATCTATTTCTAATTATAATGTATCGTCTTCATCCATCTTTTTCAGCAACTTAACAATAAGACTGGTAAGAAATGAAGTCCTGTCCCTTTTCTTATCTCTCATTGAGAGATAAGCCCGATAATAATCTCCCAAATCTATATTGAATGATGCTTCTATATAAGTCATGATTTCCTTTATATCAGCATTTCCATTATTTAGAACTCCGGCAGCATAGATAGCATAGCCCAATTCAATAGCAGCAATTTTAGTTCCTGTCCACTGGAAAGGGTTGTCGGGTAGTGAAGCCCGGCTATTTTCTATGACTTCTTTTCTTTCGAGATCTTGTAACCTTTGTTGCAGATAAATTTCCAGCATATCATAAGCCAGCATTTTTGCTACTCTATGGTCGCAACAAGTCGAGAAAAGAGGGTCTTTGTCAAACATACTACAGTTATGGCATAATTGGTAGTTCTCATGCCCTCTAAGAAAATAGTATCTATCTAAGTGAGTAGCTTTAGAGCGATAGTATTGGTAGAAGTCAAGATTGGCATTACAAAACTCTGTTATTGCCATTTGTTTCTTCTTGTAATACTCTTTAAGAACCTCTTTACTGCCATTTGGCTTTCTTAAATCAAGAGTGTATATGTCATTGAAATATATTAGTTTACTTAGAATAAACGGTTTAACATCTTTGAAAAATGATATTTCTTCGTTGGTATCTTGAAAAGTATATTGGTGGGTAAACTCCCTCAATTCTTCAAACAAAGGTCTGATGAAGTTAATCATATGCAAACCTTTGTCAGAAGATATATCACTATCTATACAGGACGTTTCTATCTCCGTATTGATTTTAGATATTATATCATTAGAAAACTGTTTCATCATATATAACTACTTGTATTGACATTATTCATAATCCAGTCAGTATAAAAGAGATTAAAAATTTCACTGTTCCTTACAATTACATTGTTCAAACATCTTATCTTCTTTTATCTCTTGTTTGACGAGTTTTGAATTTTGAAAAGTGAAAATTGTAGTAACTATAAAGCCCGCTTCTTTATACAAAGCACTTAGATTAAATTTCTCTTTATAGTATAACTTTTCCTCTAATTCATTTTCATGAGTAAAAGACTGCGTTTGGCTAAATGGCTGACCAAATTTAGTTAAGAAATCACTTTTGGTAATTCCAAGTTCAACTTTACTGGTTGTAAATCGGCTGATTTGTTTCTTTGTATAACAACTACATAGAGCAGTGATACATAAGAATAAAATCAGGATTTTCTTGATATTTATACGTTTCATCTTCTTCGTTTACATTTTCATAGTGCAGTATCAATATTTGTTTTCATTGACACCTGCACTATCTATTTTCTTGTCTATTGTTACTAATATCCTACAAAAAACTGTTTTATCTACTTAGAACTGAATTTTATAACTAAGGTTAGGTAACATATTGCTTACATCAATTTTCTCTATAACTTTTTTCTGTTCGTTATATTGATACCCATGTTGCCCGGTATATCCTGTTAAATTCAGAAGTTGAAGCCCGAACTCATGAGAAACACGCTTTTTGTTTAACTTATAACTGACACCTAAATCTACTGTAAAGGCTGGCGAGAACTGTTTACTAAAGGCTTGTGTTTCATCGTAGATAATATCCTTTTCATTTAATGATGCAGCTTCGTCAATAGGGGTATAGCGGTCACCGCCTTGATAAGACATTCGGATATTTGTATTGAATATGTGTTGGCGTTGTTTGCCCCATATCCATTCCTTACCGCCTAAAGCATTGAACAAATAGCCTCGATCAAGTCGTGTATTGCGCCAAATATTATCACCACCAAGATATTCTGACTTAAAGACAGAACCAGTCAGCATATAATAATATCCTTTGCTTAGATAACGTTCTAATGTGATGTCTATACCATAATTTCGTCCTTTTCCCTCATTTACTAATTGACGATCTAAGTAATAGGTATCATGGTTGATGATAGAGAATGACGTTCCCGGCTCAACAGGTACGTTAAATAACGCCTGATAGTAAGGTTCTATTTTCAAATGAGTGTTTTCTGAAAGACTTAAATCGTAGGATAACACAAAATGGTGTGCTTTGGCAAAGTCCAGTTCTTTATTCACTGCATTTTTTCCTGTTTCCGTTGATTTTACATAGTAATAATCCAGCTTTTCCCGGCGACTATGTAATCCATAAGCTAAGGAGATAGATTGTTTAGGATTGAAATTCCATTTTAAAGCCAATCGGGGCTCTATCGTCCAATTTGAGTTTAAAGTAAATAGCTGTGCATTTACGCCTACATTGGCAGTCAATTTATCCGTTAATTTGAATATGGAATTACTATATGCCGACAATACCATAGCTTCGCCATTACCTTTCACTATTCTTTGCATTGGTTTATTTTGTCCGAAGTTTGGTGACAAGTTAAAATCCAAATCATATAATAACCCAGTAATTGTAATTCCTGAACGGTTGGTGTGTCGGGAGCTATATTTTTTGTTGAAATAAGAATTTAGCACAATGTCTAAATTAGTGCTTTTCATATCTACAACAGGCAAATAGTAGGACGAGTTTTGAGAAAGAAGTTGTTCTACTTCAGGACGATTATCTGAATAAGTTGCAGCCAGTGAAGTTTTGAAATAAGCATCAGCATCCAAATTATATCTGTGTGTTATTCCACCTGCTCCTTTCGCCATTGTTGTTTTAGACTTTTGTCTGTCGGCAAACGTTTCCCATTCGGAGTGATTTTTTACAGCATCATCTTTATTCATATCCAGTAACCCAATCCCCCAAATAGAGAATGTTCCAGCCTTACGTGTCGGGAAATTCAATTTGAAAGTAAGGTCTTGGTAACTTATGCCTGTGTTTTCGGTGAAAGCTCCCATTAATCCAGTTGCTGAATAGCGATAGTTGAAAATATAAGAACTTCCGGCTTTCCTATTGATAGGGCCCTCGGAAGCAAAGTCAAGACCTAAAAGTCCAATTTGAACAGCGTGTTCAAACTTATCATTATTACCGTTTCGGATAGACATATCAAATACTCCTGATAGAGCATTACTGTATTCTGCCGGAAAAGCACCATTAAAGAAATCTGAATTACCCATTACCTGACTACTAAGTCCCGAAAACAGACCACCACCGACACCTGCGACATCGGCAAAGTGAGTAGGATTAGGAATTTCTATACCTTCCATTTTCCATTGCAAAAATTGTGGCGAATTACCACGTATGGCAATAGCATTTGTTCCCGGTGTTCCTGCAACACCTGCAAAAGAGGTGGCGAGCCGAGCCGGATCATCCAGCCCGCCAGCAAATCGGTTCGCTTCTTCAACACTAATCATACGTCCCCCGGTCAGAGCCATTGAGTTGAGAGGACGTTCTTTATTAACTCTCGCACGTACTACCACTTCATCCAACTTTTGGGAGCTTTCAACCAAAGCTATATCACTGTTCACTTCTTTGGCGGAAGTAAGTAGAATTTCTTTCATTGCGGTAGGTTCATACCCCAAATAAGATACTTGAATATCATATCTACCAATGGGTATTTGATTGAACCTAAAGCGTCCCAAGCTATCACTTGTTGTTCCTATTTGCGGATTAGTATTTGAAAGAATGATAGTGGCGTATGGGATGGAAGAACCCGATGCTGCATCTTTTACAACCCCTTTGATAGTTTGCCTGAAAGTATTGCCTTGTGAAGTATTGGCAGGTATTGGGATGATAATAATATGCAGCCCATTGATTTTATAAGTAAATCCGGTATCTTTTAGTGTTTGTTCAAGCACTTCTTTGAGATTGGCTTTTTGGACTTTTATTGTAATCTTCCTGCTGACATCTATTTGTGCTTTGCTATAAGCAACCGTGTATTTGCTTTGTGCTTCAATTTGTTCAAAGACTTGCTTTACAGTAATGTCACGCCCTGAAATTGTAAATTTCTCATTTTGGGCATTTGAATGAATAGAGATAAAAAGGAAAATAATCAGGCTGAATATTTTATAGCCTGAGTAATTTTGCCTAATTTTGAATTTCGATAAAAACATATTTTTTATATCATTAAAAAGTTAAATACTATTTCTTTAAATGGAACAAGTTTGACTTTTATGAACCGGGAAGTGGCTTCGAAACAATTTCCGGTTCTTTTTTTATTTACTACCCCCTTTCTTTATAATGGTTACTTTACTATTTTCTTGCTTATATTCAAAACCGCCTACAACATCCTGCAATACATTGAGGACATCTTCAAGGCTTTCGTTATGAATGAACTTAATGGTATATGGAGTGTTCAGGAACTCTTGCTTATCGTAATCAACAGTAATACCATATCGGCGTTCAATTGTATTCACAATATCATTGAAAGTGGCATCCTGAAATACAAGTGAACCGTCTTTCCAACTACTATTTTCACCTGTAACGGTATTTATTAATACTGAATTATCTATTTTGTTAAACACGATCTCCTGATTAGGTTTAAGAATATACTTACTGTCAGTTTTTCCTGATTGAACATTCACCTGTATCTTTCCACTATTAAGGGTGGCAATAGTTCGATCATTCGTTGGGTAAGCCGATATATTAAATTTAGTGCCAAGAACCCTTACAGACAAATTACTTGTTTTCACAATAAATGGTTTTGCGGCATCACTGACTACCGAAAAATAGGCTTCACCTTCTAAAGTTACCATACGGGTAGAATCTTTGAATTTAGAGGGATAGGTTATTTTAGTACAAGAGTTTAATAGAATGGTTGTTCCGTCAGCCAATGTGCATTGCTTCTGTTGGTTGCTGGCGGTTACCACCTCTATCATTTTTACATCTTGATTTAGATAGAAGTAGCTACCCAATATCAAGAGTATAGGTATAATAACAGCAGCACTTCCCAGCAGAACACGGCGTATTCTAAAGTGTTTCTTTTGGTGTTCTATTTGTTTAATCCTATTCTTTACTCTATCCAACGCCCTGTATGTATTATCATTTGGAGCGATTTCCATTTCGTTCCAAATGACAGACATAGCTTTATTCTTTTCAGTAGTCCATTTGTCATTGATAATCCATTTTTGCACCTTTTCCTCTATTTCAGGAGGATATGAATTTACAAAGAACTGTTTGAGTATTTGATAAATATAATTCTCTTTCATAGCTGTTTTATTATCATTAAAAACCAATAGAGACACGCCCGGAAGACTCTAATTTCCATTTCTGCGATTTATTGTCATACTGATATTCTGCTCCGACACTCATTTCTGCATCTTTCTTCAAATCAACAGATACGGAAGCCCCAACGCCTGTGTGTGGAAACAATGAATTGTAAGCAGAGAATGGAAATTCTTCACCCGGAAAAATATACTGCCCCCACATATTCAATCTGATATTATTCGTAAGGGCATATTGTATTCTTGTATTCACACCCATAATATCTTGACGGAAAAGAGGTGATGCAAAATAGAATTGTCGGCTAAGCATCCCCCCGGCATCTATTGACATCCTTTTAGATGGCATCCAGCGTATAGCACCATTCAGTGAAATATATTCTCCCAGTCCTATATAAGACCTCTTTTCGCCACTGCCAAAAAATGATAACTGTTTGTATATCCGGTTTTGCTGAACTCTGTAAAAGTCAGTCAGGATAGGATTATTTTTCAGGAGCATTGGATAAGTGTAGAAGAAAGGAGATACCCCTTGCGATGAATTGATAGGTGCTATCTCCGGTGATGAAGATAACTCATTTTTGATAATTCCTTTCTTATTAATTTCATCCGGTAGTTCAGCCTTGATTGGTTCTACACTCAATATTTGTTCTCCTGCCTTGACAGAGGAATTGCTTTGTATATCTACCTTTTTCTTATCTTCGACAGTTTGAGCAAAAATAGATGAAGCGGATGTACAAACTGAAAATAGTAATATTATAATTCGTTTATTCATGATTGCTTTCCTTTCTTTTAGGGTGCTTATACTATATATACAATCATGTGCCTTACTACTCCCGACCTAAAATTGATCTTTTTTCGTCAAAGGAAGAAAATTAAGAAAGCCGAAATAACACGTTTGATTTCTTGCAAAGCCAAACTAAGCTGATTTTCAACGGTTTTCTTTGATATTCCCAGTTCTTCGGCTATCTCATTATTGGAAATACCATTGTCTCGGCTCATTTGATAAATCTTTCTCCGTTGAACAGGCATCCTGCATACTGCCATTTCTATCAAAAGGCTAATTTCTTTTGCAAATAATATTTCGTCTGAACTATCAGCTTCTTCTTCGTCCATGCTATTGAAGCTATTTTTATAGTTTTCTTCGACCAGTTTATGCTTTAGATAATTTAAAGCAGTATTCCTTGTAGTGGTGTATAGATAGGTGCTAAATGCCTTGTTTGGGTCTATAGATGTATGGTTCATCCACAGTCTTACGAAAATATCCTGTGCCAGTTCTTCGGCATCACTTTCTGACCTCAAAAGCCCAGTCAAGAGATATTTTACCTTATCGAAATAAGCTAAAAACACTTCTTCAAAAGCCTTATGATCGCCGTTCCGCAATGCTTCGATGGTTGATATTTCCATAGATATTATGAATTAGTAATTATATCGCTGTACAAAAGTATAAAAGACAATGGGTAAAAAGGAACGATTACAGAAATAAAACGCTGCAACCGCATATACTTTAAGTAATATTCGGTTTAGAATATATTTATTAGTTGAAAAAGTAGGTGTAAGGTGCAAGCATATATTTATATATATAGCTTGCACCTTACACCTAAGTTTAAAGATTAATAATCAAAGACTTGCAAATTTGAAAAATAACCTGTACTTTTGAACCCAAGATTAATGCAGACAAGGAGCAGACAGATAAGGACAAATGAAAGTCTTTTGAAATCGTAACCAAGTCGTAACCTAAGATTGTTCATTGAAAATATAACGCTGATATTGAGCGGATTGTATGGTAAGGTTCATTTACCTATCTCTCCGCTGGAAAGAATTGCAAAATAAAAATCCCTGTAAAACATAATTTACAGGGATTTTTTATTTTTGATGTATAGCATAAGCATATCAAAGCATTCTTTAAAAAATGATCTTTGAGGACTTTTTCATCAATGATACGAACTCTATAATATATTGTATTAATTTAAACGTTGAGTGCATGCTCTGAAATGTATTTTTATATTTCAAGCAATGGGTGAGTGATAAAGAACCTATTGTTGTAATAAACTGTGATCAGATATTCATTACAGTGTCTAAAAAGATGCTGGTAACGTTGTTCTTTATCATCGTAATAGTTGGAATCTTTTTCCGGCTATTACGATGATTCTCTTCGGTAGTTAATGCCTTTTTTGTCAGCTGCTCAACAGTTGAGTAACCAACTTTATTGACTATCAGTTTTCTGATTTTGTATTAAATTTGCTTGGACTTACATTGTAATATTTCTTAAATACTTCTCGGAAGTATTTTGCATCCGAGAATCCAACCATATCAGCAATCTCTGTTACCGTATGTTCGCCTTGTTTTAGTAATTGTGCGGCATGTTGCAAACGTATCATCCGGATATAATCAGCTGGAGCGTAACCGGTCAATGCTTTTAATTTGTTGAAGAAACTTGTACGGCTCATGTGATGCTGACTACTGAGCATGTCTACATTGAAGTCTGAATTTCCCATGTTATTCTCTATGCATTCCTTGACAGAGGCTATGAATTTCCAATCCAAGGTATTGGTGCAATTGACTGGAAGAGTCTGTTCTCTATCTTCAATGCTGTTATAAACCTGACGGAGCAAAGCACGATTTGCAAGTATGTTTTTGACCGTTGCCTTGAGTATCCCCACACTGAAAGGTTTGGTGATGTAGGCATCCGCTCCGATTTCCAGTCCTTCGAGCATATTTTTTTCATCTCCCAGTGCAGTCAGCAAAATGACCGGAATATGAGATATTTCAAGATCACCTTTTATAACTGAGCAGAGTTCATCTCCACCCATTTCGGGCATCATTATATCGGATATGACGAGATCCGGGTCAAACTCCCGTATTATGACAAGTGCCTCCTTTCCATTCGGGCAGGACTGGACATTATAACCCGTTTTGAACATATCAATAAGATAATTGCGCAGATCATCATTGTCCTCTACTATCAGGATACGTTGTAAAGAGCCGTTTACTTGAGACATTTCCATGGATAGTAACCCTGGAGTGCCACCAGATACGATAGTCTCCGAACATTCATTCGGTGTCTTGGGAGAGATGAATTTTGCTTTATGTAGGTGGCTGTTCCCTTTCGGGAAAGTTACCCGCACGCAAGTGCCTTCATGCTCAGTACTTTGAATATGAATCCTGCCTTTATGTAATTTGACCAGTTTGTATACCAGCATCAGACCGATTCCGCTACCTGTTACTTTCAAGTTAATGACATTACTACCCCGGAAACAATTCCTAAATAATTTCTTCTGTTCGCATGAGGGAATGCCGATTCCAGTATCTTTCACTTCGATGCTCCAGGAGTTTCCTTCCTCACAGGCATAAATGCGTACGCTGCCACCTTCAGGTGTATACTTTAATGCATTTGACAGAATATTCTTCAGAATAGATCCCATCTTGTCACTGTCAAACCACACATTCAGATAGTCAAAATTGCTTTCGTAAACAAACCTGACATGTTTCATCTCGGCATATTTGCGGAAAGTAGCACAAACATTATCCATATAGGAATTCAATTCATATTCAGAAACATAAAGGGTGGAAGAGTAGACGTCTACCCGTTCGAAATTTATCAGGTTGGTCGCCAGCTGAAGCAATGCATTCACATTTTTAAGAGCCATATTTATATGCGGCAATGCCTGTTCCTTCACCATACGATTTTCTATGACTTCCTCCAGCGGAGCTTTTATTAATGTAAGCGGAGTACGTATATCATGGGCAGTATTAATGAAGAATCGTGTCTTTTCATCCGAAACCTTCTTCTGTCTGTGCAGTATGATGATACGGAATATGATAGCCATAACCAACACCAGTAGGATTGCATATCCAGCCATGGCCCATACACTGGCCCATGCCGGAGGCGTTATGACAATCTGAATGCTCCTTGTTTCATAGGTCTTGTACTTTTCCTCATTGGATATGGCACGAATCTGCAATGTATAACTGCCGGGAGGCAGATTCCTTACAACAATTCGATTGTCCAGGCTCGGACGGCTCCACTCTTTGTGAAAACCGTCAATCTTCCATGAATAAAGAATGTTGGAAGGATAATCATAATTAATGGAAGCTACATCAAGAGAAAAGGAGTTTTGTCCGTAGGCCAGTTCCAGTCGGTCAGTCTCGTCAATATCCTTTTCCAGCGGAGAACCGTCATCGCCCGGATAAACGGGATGATAGGCTATCATAAAATCGCGTAGTAATAGACGTGAGTAATGTGGTTCCGGTATCTGTATGTCTATCGGAAATCTGACAGCCCCGTCATTTCCACCAAAAACAAGTGTATTTTTACTATAGGTTGTAGCAGAACCGGTATTGAAATTTACACTCATTAATCCTTGTTCCCGCGTCCAATTGCGGAAGGAGTGTTCTCTAGGTGAATAAATGGTAATTCCGTTTTCCGTACCCATAAGCAGGCTCTCGTCCTGGCGCGGAAGAATTGTATAGATATTGTCAGAAATCAGCGCACAATTGTCTGTACGGTACTGATGGATGAACTTCTTTTTATTAATGTCATATACAAGCAATCCAGCTCCACGGGTACCGATATATAGAATGCCGTCGTTTCTCTGGTACAGAGCGCATATATAGGGAGATTCAATGGGCAGGTCAACATACAGATAAACTCCCGATTCCTTGTCAAGCTGGTAGAGCCCCATTCTTGTACCAATCCACATCTGCCGGGTGTCCTTTTCCTGGATGGTAGTGATGGAGTTTACTCCCGGATATAGACGCACACTTTTTGTCTCAAGATTGATGCGCTTCAAATGATGATATCCGCCGGACCAGACGTCACCGGCCGAATCTTTCTTAATGTCAAATATATATTGGTCGGGACGTACTCCTGCAATAGCAGCAGGAGAAATGTGGCTAATCTTAAATCCTTTCCTCTTTTCTATTTTGCAAATGCCTGGCATAAAACCGCCGGCCCATATCACTCCGGGAGAGGCTTCACACAGTGCCAAAAAGATGTGATTCTCATCATCCGGTACCGGATCAAAGGAACTGAGGAATGAGCGCCATTCTTTTGTGTCGGTCTGATAAAGACTGATACCGTTACTGGTCGCAAACCAGAGGTCACCGTCACTGTCCTCCAGTACATCATGAACCTGATCGTTCACCAGTGAAAGACTGTTGCCAAGGGAATGCCTTATCAGGTCGTAACTTCCATAGCGGTTGTTACGGATGGTAATACCGGTAGGATAATTGGCAAGCCAGATGCGTTCCTCCTCATCTACATAAATATCATTGATATTGTTTCCGTTCATCCCGTTATAACTATTATAATCAGCTGTTATATAGGGCTCACTCATGCATGTATTCATATCCAGTTTATATACACCTTTCCCACCCGTGGCTACTAGAAGTTCATGGGCATTCAAAGCAACGATCCGGTTTATCTCTACATTATTGGGTGATTGACAAGGGATGATTTTTCCTGTTTTCCCTACGTCATATATAAGTATTCCCTCTTTATAGTTTCCCACAAACAGTTGTTTTGAAACAGCATGGTAATAGAGTTCATGCACTGATGTGCCGATACCTTCCACCACTTTATTAGGCATTATATTCAGTTTCCCCTTTTCTATTCCGGTATGAAACAGCCCACTCCCTGTACCGATAAAGAAATGGTTGCCATCCGTCTGTTCAATGGCAGTTATTTCGCCGTTGACTGGTGTCGGCATATGCAATGTCGTTCCGGTACGGATATCATACCATGTAATACTATCTTTATAACATAGCCAGATGCGGTCGCTCTTGTCCAGATAACCGTAATTTAGAAATGCCTGTGATTTATTTCTGATCAGTTCCGGATGTACGTAGGCCAGTTCGAATTTATCATGCTGTGAATCATATCTGAAAATACGACCTTTCTGACCGATTACCCATAATATATTCCCGCTGTCCATATAGAGCCAGTTCAAAGCAATTCGTGAGTCCAGCTTCATGCTGTCGTCTGAAAAATTGTAATGCTTGATATGTTTTCCGTCATAACGGTCTACCCCTTCTTGGGTTAGGAACCACATGTATCCCCTTCGGTCTTTTTGGATATAATATATTTTCTGGTTGCTCAGGCCGTTTTCCAGTCCTATGTACTTATAAATCTGACACCTGCTTACGGAACTACTGATGAAAAGGACAGTAAAAAGAAAAATTCGTCTAATGTTTAAAGATATTTTCATATTTCTCGCAAAAGATTCAAAAACACATCTGCAAAATTATAAAATATTGGTTAAATATCCACCAAAATGAATGAACTTTATTTCATTTGCAGTCTAATAACATTTGCGTTTCGGAAAGTTCAGCAACAAAAAATGATGAAGAAAAAAATCATATTTTTTCCGTAATCAAAGTGTTTCCATCAATCTGATCAAACTTTCGGCATGTTCTACAGATTTTACCTTTTGCCGTTCTATCAATTCTGGGGTTGTACGTGTGCCGTAACTTACACCGCCAGTATAGATATATCCGGCAAATTCCATTTGACAAAGATTACATGTGGCTTTATAGCAGGGTAGAAGCTCATCAATCGTATACCCCATTGTCCCTTCGTGAGAATACATTTCTTGTGGGGCACCAGTAGTAAATGAGAGTATCAGTTTTTTGCCTTTCAGTTTGTCGCCGGTACTACCATGAGAGAAGCCATGTCGGAATGTTTCTTCCATCCAGCGTTCCAGTATGGAAGGGGCGCTGTACCAAAAGATTGGAAACTGCAACACGATGATGTCGGCTTTCAATAAACGTTGTTGCTCTGCATCGACATCGATTCTGAAGTTGGGATAAAGAGTGTCGAGCTTTACTATTTCTGCTTCAGGAAGACGCTGGCTAATTGTGTTAAGGATCGTTTTGTTAGCTACTGAAGTAGCAAGGTCTGTATGACCGGATATTACAAGTACTTTTTTCATGTTTCAATAGATCATTTTAGTATTCTATATTTCATTTATTATATTAATATTTTCATGCTGCAAAGTTACGCTGGTTGATAATATTTGTGATTAGATAAATTACGGATTAAAGTACCATTTTTACAGAAAGAAACGGGCGATTCGTCTATTTCTCTTCTCTAATCTGAATAAAAATCGTATATTTGTAATATCAAACAGGCAATATCATTACCCAAACAGGGCTATAAAAACTTATTTCAAATATTTTTTTATCGAAACTGATTATGAAAACAATTCATCTTGTGGTGGGAATCGTATTGACATTGATGTGTATCCTCTTTATGGGATTCCGGGAGATAGGCCGCTATCCGGATAAGATCTGGCTCCATCGTTGTAATTCGATGGAGAAGTTATATGAGAAGCATATGATTTATCCGAATATAGAAGTTGATCTCGTCTTCCGTGAGAGTCGTAAATTTGATGTAACACATGATGCTGATACTACTTTCTACCTGGGCCTGGCATCCTATTTTTCTTATATGAGAAAGAAAAAAGGAAAAATGTGGTTGGATATAAAGAATCTGACTCCTGAGAATAGAATAATGGCACTTTCAAGTTTGGACAGATTAGTAGAATCTTTTCAGATAGAGAAAGATCGGCTGATTATAGAAGGACAGAGTTGGAAAGCTTTGGAAGTATTCACACAAAGTGGTTATTATACTTCGTTTTATGTACCTTACGATGATCCGGATGATTTAAGCAAAAAAGAATTGAAGTGCTTTATTAAGGGCTTGCAGGAAATTGCAGATAAAAAGGTTGTGAGTGCTCTGTCCTTTCCCGGATGTTGGTATACTGAGATAAAAGAAAGTTTGAATCGTTCCATAGATCTATTAACTTGGGAACATCGTAGTAGTCAGTTACAACTTTTGTTGTCTTCCGTTGGACGCGAGATGCTCTTCGATCCGCAGTTAAAGGTGATACTGGTAAAAGATAAAGGAAAATATCACCGATAATTAATACTATGCTTATGGCTTTCCCGGAAAAATTAATCAAGAAACTTATCAATAATGGCTTTGAAGTACTTGTTGCTCCCAATGTGCAAGAAGCAGGAATAATAGTACGCTCAAAAATTGAAGAAATAAATCCCGATTCTGTTTCATTCGGAGATTCTATAACGTTGTATGCCACGGGTACGATAGACTGGTTGCGCAGCAAGAATAGATACTGTTTCATAGATACATTTGAAAAGAACGTCAGGTTTAAGGAACTGATTGAACGCCGTAGGCAGGCTTTGGTTTGCCATACATTTATGACCGGGGTAAATGCTATCAGTGCCTCGGACGGAGCGTTGCACTGGCTGGATATGATCGGTAATCGCATAGCGCCTATCGCTTTCGGGCCACGTAAGATTATCATAGTAGCGGGTCGGAATAAAGTTGTTGAAACACCGGAGGATGCCTATTCCCGTATTCGTGAAATCGCAGCACCCCGAAATGTAGCACGGCATGAGGGAATGAAAACGCTTTGTTCTATTACCGGAAAATGCAGTGACTGTTCCTCGCCGGACCGTATCTGCAATGAGAGGCTAATCCTTCATAAGTGCCATCCGAAAGGTAGAATCACGCTGATACTTATAGATGAAGTTCTGGGGTTGTAACTTGCTCTGAGAGAAGTAATCTTTTTCGGCTTCGCGATAAAACAATCGACAAAGAAAACTGTTTATTTAGTATGATTCTAAATTAAAAACGGATATATTATGAGTAAAACAGTTGATTTGTTGGGACAACAGGCAGAATATTACCTGAACCATACGTGTAAGACAATAGATAAGAAATTAATTCATGTTCCTGGACCTGATGTGATTGATAAAATCTGGGTGGACTCTGACAGAAATGTACGTACCCTCAATAGCTTGCAGGCTTTATACGGGCATGGACGCTTGGCGAATACCGGGTATGTATCCATTCTGCCGGTCGACCAGGATATAGAACATACAGCCGGAGCATCATTCGCTCCTAATCCGATCTATTTTGATCCTGAAAATATAGTGAAACTGGCAATCGAAGGAGGTTGTAATGCAGTTGCATCCACATTTGGTATATTAGGGGCCGTTGCCCGTAAATATGCCCATAAAATACCTTTCGTTGTAAAACTGAACCATAATGAACTGCTTACTTATCCAAACTCTTACGATCAGGTGATGTTTGGAACTGTGAAGGAAGCATGGAATATGGGTGCGGTAGCTGTTGGCGCCACAATTTATTTCGGTTCGGAGCAAAGTCGTCGTCAGATTATTGAAATATCACAAGCTTTTGAATATGCTCATGAGTTAGGTATGGCAACCATTCTCTGGTGTTATCTCAGAAACAATGATTTTAAGAAAGATGGCACAGATTATCATGCGGCAGCCGACCTTACCGGGCAGGCCAACCACATCGGAGTGACCATCAAGGCTGATATTGTAAAGCAAAAACTTCCTTCCAATAATGGCGGATTCACAGCTATTCACTTTGGTAAAACGGATGAAAGAATGTACTCTGAACTCGCAACTTCACATCCTATCGACCTTTGTCGCTACCAGGTTGCTAATGGTTATATGGGGCGTGTCGGTTTGATTAATTCCGGCGGTGAATCTCATGGAGAATCGGATTTGCGTGATGCTGTTGTTACAGCGGTTATCAATAAACGTGCCGGTGGAATGGGATTGATCAGCGGACGGAAAGCATTCCAAAAGCCAATGGAAGAGGGTGTTCAATTATTGAATACCATTCAGGATGTTTATTTGGATTCTTCAATAACGATTGCATAAAATTTTTAATCAGTATAGAAGATAAAGGTCTTCTATACTGATTATTTAAATGTAAAAGTGAATTTCTGAACTGTTGTCAGAGCAGGAGTTTATCTCCAGTTAACCTTGAGTATATTTTCCATCCATGGTAACCGTACAAGTTTGTATGACCAGGGAATGCTATCCAATAATATATCATATGCGCGTTCCTCTACAGTTAGAGTCCATTCTCTTTCAGTTTTTTCTATAAATCCTGCTCTTCTCAAAAAAGCTTCTTGAAAACCTCTCATTGAGGTATTCCTCATTTTTTCCCAGTTTGTCTTTGCTGCTTCCAATAAAGAATCTATTGTGCTAAGTTCATTTTGATTAAGTTCCAGTCTTTTAGGGAGTGATTCGTTGGAGGGGTAATTTATTAACAAACGGTTGAGGAACAGATCTTTTTCATCATACTCCTTGTCTTCATTTGCTATAAGGCGTTGTAAAATGAATATAGCTCGTACTTTTGATTCGTTACTATTGAAACTCCTGCGGTCTTCACTTAACATATTAAGCCTCATAAAAAGCATTGGTAGAAACGGGCAGAGAATGATTAATCCTGCATTGGGTATAGGTATGTGTTTCAAATCTCCATATTGTTCTGTACCAAAATGAGGAGTAGGTTCAGGGTCAGGAATAGGAATTGGAGTATGAGTTGGTTCTGAAGTAGCGAAGCCATACACACACATACTGGAAGCTATTGCATTCTTATTTACTTTTACATTGCCACAAGTTCCTTCATCCCCCGGGCCAATATCCCAGTTTCCTTTGTCGCGTTTGGCTATGATTTTTCCTCCTAAAATGGTTATGTTTCCACATTTGCTTTTTCGACCTGCATATTGACCGGCACCACCTATTCCTGCAGAGCCGGCACGCCATGAAGTCTCGTGCTGATAACCTGCATAGGCTTCTATGGTTCCACTTTCGATAATAATGTCACCACATTCGGTAGCATATCCACATCCTATACCGGCCGCACCTTCTCCACCGTATGCAATTAATTTTCCATCGCCTTTAATGGTCAGGATGGAGTTCTTTCTTGATTGGATTGCAGCCATTTCACGGCCACTGTGTAGTATATTGTTTCCTTCAAGAATCACCGTGATATGGCAGTTTTCCGCAATATGGAATGCGACACCCATGTTTTCCGGATCACATAAGTTGGCATTTTGTAGAACAATTGTTGCACGTACTCCGGCAGATACTGTTATTCCATGTCTTGAATTGGTACCTGTAATAATATACATTCCTTCTTGGGAGACACGGAAAGTATCCGATTCCCTACTCATGTCTATTTTTTCATTTTTCATAAGAATAAAAATTAATATTGTATTTGTTGATTATTGTATATTGATTTTCAGTTTGTTTTTAGCTGTTTTATAAAATGGCTAATGCAGCTATTCCTTCATAATGATTATCCGGAAATATCCGTTGGTTTATATTATTGTTTTCTCAGATGAACACAGGCAAAAATAGTTGGAAGTTGGGAAATCTAAATGCTAAAATCAGTAAACTAAAATAATAATTTTAAGTGGCTGAAATTCAGAATGTTTATTCAGAATAAATCTTTCTGTTTTTACGATTTCAACCTTTTTTTGATGATATGAAGTGTGTGCTAAACAAGATTTATCCATATGTTTTGCGATAAAAGCTTCAATAGTGATTAGAAAACAAACAGGGGATCATTTGCTTCTTGCCCTGTGTGTGTTGAGTTTTCCAATAAGTCTTGTTGGGGGATGACCTTGGCTAACAAGCCTATCAACCAAGGTTAATCGGCTCGTCAACCAAGGTTGATCGGCTTGTTAACCTAGGTCAACACTCGACTGTTCCTAAGGATAAAGAGATATATCTCTGGCCTTCAGTAGAATAATGCCTAATGTGAAATAAATAAATGCATCGTCCTGATACGGGTTGACTGCGAAAGTGAGAGTAAGCCACTTACCCTCACACTGAATTTTTTACTATCACCACACTTAATATCTTAACTATCAACGATTCGTATTAAAAGTGAGAGTAGTGAGAGTAACTCAAACCAACTTTTTATTGAACAGCTGAATTCAACTTTTAAGTGAGACATCTTCTTCTCCATTCCGAGGGAGAACAACCATATCGGTTTTTAAAAGCTTTGTGAAATGCAGAAGGGCTGTTGAAACCTGTATTATAACAGATGTCTTCTATTTCTGCATTCGAATCTCTTAGCAGCATTTCTGCTTTTTCGATGCGAAGTGACGTAAGGTATTGAAGGAAGCTACATCCATATTCTTGATTGAAATATCTATTTAAATAGGTGGAATTGACTGCCACTCTTTGAGCAAACTGCTCCAATTTTATTTTTTGATCATAAATGAATTCCGGTGTTTGTAATAGTTGGTTTATTTCATCGATCTTTTGAGGAGTCAAGTATACTTTGGAGTTCCTCTTGCCATTTATGAGCACCTCTTTTTCTACGACATCTTTTTCTGATTTGCTTTCTAGTTGTTGATTTAGGGTGTTCACTGGGAACGGGGACAATGTTTCCCGATAAATACGTAACTTGAGCTTTTGTTTTATGAATTGGTGTAAGAGAGAATTATAAAAGATATATCCACTTAATGCGCCAATACAAAGGTTGTATAAAAGATTGCAGATATATGAAGAAGTGAACATATTCAGTAAGAACATGAAGAAGAACCCTGATATTAGGATGCTTTTTCTTTGAATATCGGAAGCTGATTTTAGGAATATACAGTCTGTTTCGTTCATATTTCGCAAAAGTAATATGTAAATGAAAGTCTGTGTGATCTCTGTTATTATACACGTTAAACGGAAAAGTGTCCACCAAGCCGGGAACGATGATAGAATTTCAGCCCAACTGTAAGTTAAGCGATCTGCCACCGGACTTAAAACTGACATCAATATGTAACAACACGATAAGACCATCGAAGGTAACATATGTTTCCACCATTGTGACTTTTGGGGAAATATTCCGGTAATACGGAAACGGATAAAGAAATAGAGTAAAGGCGGGAGAAAAGTCACTCCCCAACAGTATAGGGTGGGTAAGAGGGATGTTCTTTGAAGCAGGAAGAAATTTTCGTATAATGTGCTATATGACGTTAACCCCCAGTATATTAGTAGGATTGGTGCTAATAATATGGCCAAATCCTTTTTATGCTTGTTTCTCCAAATCAGAGAGATAGAAGCAAGACCTAGTACAGCCCAAGTCAGCAGAAAAGTACAAATAAGTAATGTCTTTAATATGAAAAATGGCATGATATTGTTGTTCTGTTGCTTGCAAATGTACACACAAAAGTCCGAAAAGAGTGATTTTATTCTGCATTTTTTTAAAGTTTGGTAATGAAATGTTGGTAGAAAATTGTTTCCTTTGCCCCCCTAATCTGAGGGTTACTATATAACGCTCGTTAGGTATGTAAATTACCATCTTGGGTTGTACAAATGAATAATTGTTACAGGGGCTATATATTAATTGCTTTTTGGGTTTGTTCGCTGGCGGTATATGGACAGACTGAAATGCAGGCTATAGATACTCTTCGCAACATCCGGTTACAGGAGGTGATTGTTACTGCTACTCAATCAAATGCTCCGGGAACACGTTCTGTCATTGGGCAGGATGCTATTCGTCATATACAGGCTACTGATCTTTCTGTTTTATCTCAATTACTACCCGGTGTTCTTGTACGCAATCCGGATCTGAATGCTCCGGCTGCCTTTACTATCCGCAGTGCAACTTATGAAAATACGACTAATGCTTTAGGGACAGCCATAGTGGTGGATGGACTCCGCATGAATAATAATGCCAATATGCAGCAAATGGGACTTGAAGGTAGGGGAAGCCTCTTTAATAGCACGGTGCTATCCGGTTTCGACGTGCGTTCCTTGTCTCCATCTTCTGTGGAGTCGGTCGAGGTGATACGTGGTGTTCCTTCGGCACGTTATGGAGATGTGACCAGTGGGGTTGTTCTGGTTAAGTCGAAAGCCGGAATACAACCTTTTACTATCGGCATTCGTCTGACAGCTACGGAGAAACTTGCTTCTGTGGGGAAGGGTATTGCGATCAGTAATAATGGGGGAACTCTCTATTTAGGAGCAGATTATGCACTTTCAAATCAATCGCCTCAAGTCTTTGAAGAATCTTTTCAAAGATTTGGAATCCAAGCGGCTTATGCGAAGGATTTCCGGTCGGCTACTTTGCGTCTTAATATGCGTGGTTATTGGATGAAGGACAATGATAAAAGAGGGCAGAATACAGTGGATGGTGAATTTCGGAAATATCTGGATCAAAACATATCTTTTTCTGCTAACGGACAGTGGAATTTGAATCGTTACTGGATTTCCAATCTTGAATATCAGCTAGGGTTTACGTATGGGAGCCAGAAGAATGAATCCAGTACATATTATTCGGGAACACAGCAAGTCACTACCTATACCGCGCAGGCAGGTGAACATGCCGGAGTGTTCCTGCCTCCCCATTATTTCTCTCAGTTATCCGTTGAAGGCAAGCCGTTGAGCGGAGATGTATCGTTGACTGCCAATCACAGAAAAACGATGGGTGAGAACATCAGTAACCATTTGCAACTGGGACTTCATGCTGAAGTGGAAGGGAATCGTGGAAAAGGAATAAGTTTCGATCCTCTTCGTCCTCCCTTGGAAATGCTCAGAATGCGGACAAGGTCTTATCGGGATATACCTTTATTATATAAGTATTCTGCTTTTGCTGAAAATCACTTTATTCTCCGTTATGGGAAGATGCGGACCGAAGTGCAGGCGGGAGTACGTTTTACTCAATTGCCGACTAAGCGTCTACAACGGAACTCTTCTGTTGATCCGCGTATCAATCTTTCCCAGATATTTATTGATAGGGCGGATGATGCTTTTCTAAGTCGTTTCAGTGTACGTATGGGGTGGGGATTGATGCATAAGATGCCTGTACTTGCTTATTTGTATCCCGATAAATCGTATACGGATATGAATTGCTTTACGTACAATGATGCTGAGAATAATCAGCGTCTGACCGTCATGCATACATTTATAACTGACCGTAATTTTAACTCCGACTTGCGTTTGCCTGTTAATCAGAAGTTTGAAATAGGGGTGAATTTCCGGATAGGAGGTGTTACTGCGGATGTGGTATGGTTTAAGGAACATCTCAAAAATGGCTATTGCACCTCCCAACTTGCCGAACCTTTTTCCTATCGCCGCTATTCCCCTTTGATCAGTAAAGGAGAACAACCGGAATTGACGGATGAGGGTGTCATGAATGATGGTGAACTTCTTCCATATACTTTGAATACTACGTTTGCTACCTATTTATCACCCCAGAATGGTATAGAACAGGAGAAACAAGGTGTTGAGTATACCATTGGTCCGATTCATTCAAAGGCATTGCGTTCTTCATTTTACATAAGTGGCGGATATCTGGATGTATGCGAAAAGAATACGGCACTTTCTGCCTTGCATCCCCAGATAGAAGTGAATGGAAAAGCTTACCCTTATGTAGGTATTTATGAAACAGGGCCTTCTGTTGCGAATACTCAAATCTGGCAACAATTGAATAGCCGGTTTCAGTGTATTACTCAAATTCCCAGAATCGGTTTGATCACAAGCTTAACGCTTCAGGCTGTGTGGATGGATAAACAACAGCGGGGAATGGAGAGCCGGTTTAATAACCCTGTGTACACGGACAGTAATAATCAGAAGTGCCTGAATCCGGTTTATTATATAGACGGAGAGGGAAACCAACATCCTTTCACGCCGGATATGGCGACGGATGAACGTTTTGCTGACTTAGTGATCAGGGCGAATACAACTACCGCTTTTCTGAAGGACTCGTATAAACCTTATTTCTTATTGAATCTTCGGGTTACTAAAGAGATCGGACGTCATGTTTCGGTTGCTTTTTGTGCTAATAACCTGCTGCAATCCAATCCGAAACGATATCGGCGGAGTATACAGAAATATGCAGTTGTGAATCCGGATTTATATTATGGTGCGGAAATTAGTATCCGCTTTTAAAATTAGTATTTGTATTAAATTTTAGATATTGAATGAGAATGAAATATTATGTATTGTTTTTCTTCGTGTTATTTCTCTGTGCTTGTACCGGGGATGAGAATAGTTCTTCATGCTCTGTGAGTGTCCGACTACTTTCTCCTACGGATGAAGTGACCTTGCCTTTTGAAGAGATGGAGGTGGTATTGACAAATAAGGATCAAGGTACGGTTTATGCCTCTTCATGTGCTTCTGATGGAGTAGCTTTGTTTAATGTGGAATATGGATATTATACAGTTGCCGTACATTATCAATCTGCTTCCGGAATTATTTTCAGTGGAAGATTGGAATCTTTGTCGTTATTGCCCGAACAGGGTGAAGAAGTGATGAAAGTCCAGTTGCAATTGGCTCGTTCTAAAATAAATGCATTGGTCATTAAAGAGATTTATTATGTGGGCTGTAAAGGAGAGTTGGGAGCAGATTATCAGGCAGACCAATATGTTACACTCTATAATAATTCTGATGAGACTGTATATCTGGATGGATTGTGTCTGGCTTTGGTGGATCCGATGCCGGGTATTGTATCTCCCTGGGTGAAATATACGGATATGAAACGGATTCCTGTTGCTGATATGACCTGGCAATTTCCGGGTAGCGGTAAGGAGTATCCTTTATTGCCCGGAGCGGAAACTACCATTGCAACGAATGCTGTAGATCATACCGGAGGCGAATATCAACATGCTAATTCAGTTGATTTATCTAAAGTTGACTGGGGATTCTGGCATGTAAGTTTGAGCAAACAGAACATAACACCCGGTGTGAAACCATTGAACCTGCTTTTAAATCTTAACTCGACCGCATGGATGTATTCATTTCCGGTAGTTGGCCCCACATTCATGATATTTGGATTTGAAGGCATTAGTGCAGAGGAATATGTAAATAATCCATTGAACAGGGAAAACAGGCCCCAAGCTTCTAATAAGACTAAATTCTATTTGATGATTCCGAAAGAGTGGGTGATTGATTGTGCGGAGTGCGTGGAAAATGAAGCCAAGCTTGCCAATAAGCGTGTGCCTGATGAACTGAACCATGAACCTGTGTATATTCCGGAAGGAGATTATTCCGGGAAATCGTTGATACGTAAAAGTGCAGCATCAACCAACGGGCGTTTCATTTATCAGGATACGAACAATGCGGCGGAGGACTTTATCGTATCCGAACCGTCTTTGAAAAAATAAGCAAGCAACTATGCGGAGTACATTATTTATTTTATGGCTTCTGTCGGTGATTCCCATATATGCGCAGTCTGATTCATTGCATATCTATTCTATGCAAGAGGTGTATCAGCAGAATAGTTGGCTGGCAGGAGCTAATCCGGTAGGAATGTCATTCAACCGTTTCCGCTCGTTCTCTGTGGCGGAAGTGGGGTATAGGTTTGAAGATGGAAACTTGGGTAATGTCAGTTTGCCCGCTTCATCCAATAAGTATGCGGTGTTTGGTGAATCTTACCAGACTATAGGTAATGTCTCTTTATATGGGAAAATAGGATATCTGAATAACCGGAAGCAAGAGGTGAACTGGAATGGGATGACCGATGACTGCTGGCGTGGAATAAATCTTTGTGATTCAGTGAGTGGCGATCAACGTTCGGAACAATATCAACTGTCCGGTGCATTTTCATTACCCGTTTCTTCGCATTGGCTGATGGGTTCGAGGTTCGATTATTTAGTTGACCTGAATGCCAAGGATGCAGATCCCCGGAATGAAAACCAGTGGATGGAGTGGAAAATAACTCCTGGAGTTGGTTATGAGTGTGGAAGTCACCGTTTGGGTGCTTCCATATTTTATGGCAATCGTAAAGAAACGGTGGACTATCAGAATGTAGGTACTCATACGACATATCCTTTCTTTGTTTCTTATCCGTTAGGGTACTTTAAAACTTTGCCTAAAGGAGAAAATATAAAATGGTATTATTCTGCACAGGAGTTCGGGGGATTCTTACAAGAAGAGGGAGTTTATGGACGCTTCCGGCTATTTCAACAGATAGGAGGGAACCTTGTCAGACAAAATATAGTAAGTGACCGTATACAAAACAAGAAAGAAGGTGAAACAGATGGCTGGAAACTGGATTATAAAGGTATAGGTTCATTAGTTTCTCCATTGAATCGCCATGAATGGAGTTGGAAAGTTTTGTTTGACAAGTCGGATAGTTATGATCTTTTGCAGCAGCAGGAAGAGAACATGGGTACATGGCATTCTTTGGGGAAGGTTCTTCGTTTTACTTCCCGTATTAATGAATATGGGCTGACTTATGGTTACTATCGACTTTATAATGAGTGGAATAGTCGTTATTCTATCGTTTCGGGAATTGACTTTAAGCAGACAAAAGGTCAATTGCTTTTTTATCCGGCTGAATATACGCAAACTGTGCACCGTTTTACTGCATATTCTACATTTACTCGGAATTTCTTATTATCTAATGCCCGAATTGATTTAGCTATTGGGGCAGAGTACGGTAAAGGAGGTGGAACTATGATAGCTGAAAAACAGTTGCAATCAGGACAGAATATGCCCGCAATCAAATTATGGCAGAATATGGATCGGTTGGGGCAGGAGTACAATTACTTAACAGAGCCCAGATGGGCATTGCATTTATCTCTAACTTATACTCATACCGTTTCTTTTACTTGGTTTGCCCGATTGACGATGGGGTATGAAAATGCTTCTAAAAATCTTTTTAATTCAAATAAGGAAAATATTTCTGTACAAATAGGATTGTTTTTCTAAATAGATTCCGTAGTTTTGAAGCGACTAACTAAAAAACAATAGAGTTATGGAAAAAAAAGAAATTTTGGATAATCAGAAATCAGATCCGAGACCTGTTGGTAGATGGATTATTTACATTGACAAGTGTACGGGATGTGGTGAGTGTGTGGATGCATGCAGTTTGGAACTTCTTTACATTGAAAATGAAAAAGTTAAAATGACAGAAGAGAGATACTGTACTCAATGTGAAGATTGTGCCAGTGCTTGCGCATTCAGAGCAATAACCTTTAGATAGTTATTTCAAATGAAAAGTTTCTATTTCTTTTTCTGTTTTTATGCAGTGCTTGTTCTAATTTTGGCAAAAAAGAAATTTTGGATGAAGAATTATCAAAAATGCCGATATTATCAGTTCCTTTTGATTCTTTATTATCTGAAGTAAGAAATTTGCCATCTCGGGATAGGATAGCATCTATGATTAAAATATCGTATAGAAATGAGGAAGAAATAGATGGAATACTAAAGCAGAGACAACTTTTAATGGAGGTTTTACCTTTAAGTTCAGGGAAGAATAGAAAGACAATTTTATTTCAATTAGTGACGATTTATAATAAGTTGGATAGATTTGGAATTTCAGATGCTTATTTTGAGGGACTTAAATGGATAGAAATGCTAGAAACAGATCATTCACTTTCACAAAAGGAAGAGTGGCAATTGAATGAGATGAAAGCGTTATTGCTTAATGGAGTGGGAAATCAAGAAGAATTTCTTCCTATTTGGTATAAATTACTAAAACAGTATCGTGAGGCTGATAGAGCTGAAGATGTAGGCAAGTGCCTTCTAACTATAGCGAGTCATTTTGTAATGTTAGAAGACTATGATAATGCATTACCATTATACAAAGAGGCATATCAGCTGGCTTTAGACTACGATTTTGCAGACTTACAGAAAGCTTCTGGCATTTCTTTGATAAAATATTTATGTGTGACAGGCTATTATTCTGATGTATTGGAGTATTATAATAAGATCAAGGACAATCAGGAAATAGCTTCTAATACTTCAATGCAGAATGAAGTTGTAAAAAGCTATATGGAGCTTAATAAGCCTGATAGTGCACGTATTTACTTAGCTGCAAGGCTATTATCAGAAAGAGGTGATAAGATTGTTTTAAACTGTATGATGGCTGAAACCTATATTACTGAAGAGCTGGAAGATTCTGCTTTTGTGTTTTTGGATAGGGCCATGAAATCTTATAAAGAGAGAGCGAAGAATTATCAAAAAAAGGGTAAAGAAGCCATCTTGCCTAATTGTTTTTTATCTCCTTGTTACTCGTTTGCCGATTTATTGTGGAAAAAAGGTAAGATTCAACAAGCAAGTCAATATTATATGATTGTTGAACCTTTAATGAAAGAGATTGTTAAAACTCCCGTTCGGATGGAGCTTCAAATGAAAGCCCTTACCAATTTTAGTTCTTTCTGTCGTGAAACTAAACAATATGAAAAAGCTTTGAGTTTATTAGCTCGACGAGATTCAGTTCTGCAAACGTATTTGGAATTTAAAGCGAAGAACGATAAAAAGAATTATGCAGAGCGTTTAAAGATTCAGGAATTGAAGCATGAGCTTAATGAGAGTGAAGATGTAAATAGAATAAATACACATGTGGCTGCAATCTGTATTTTTCTATTAGTAATTTCTGTAGCAGCCACATTCAAGTCCATATCTATGTACCGTAAGTTGAAGAAACAAGGCGCTGTAAATTATAGACTTCAAGGAATGATTAAGAAATGCGATGAAGGAGATGTGCCTGAATCACATTCTGCATCTATGGATCAATATGAACTTTTATTTTGGCAAGCCTTACATAAAGTTCGTGACGAACAATACTTCCTTAAAAGTGACCTTACGATAGAGACATTGGCTGATGTACTGAATACGAATCGTTCTTATTTATCGGTTAGCATCAATAGATTCTGTGATAAAGGCTTCAGTGTTTGGCTGAATAATTTCCGTATTCAGCATGCCGAACAACTGATGAGAGAAAATCCTTCAATTGCCCTTAAAGACTTGCCAGAACAGTGTGGCTATGCAACCACTGGTACTTTTGTTCGAAACTTTAAGCGGTGTCATAACATGAGTCCAAGTGAATTTATGAATAAACTTCTCATTGAACAAACACTTCCTAAAGTAGAGAAAACTTTTCAGTAAATTGATTATCTTTGAGCACACTAAATGATTCATAACTTAATTATCCTATATCAATGAAAACAACTATTTTATTACCGGTAATCAGTCTTTTCTTATTCCTTGCATCTTGTACGAATCCCAATGATAAGAAAGTAAATGATCAAACTTCCGAATCCTCCGAAAGTGGTATAACCTCTACTGATTGGCGATCTCGTTACGATAAACTTGAAGCCTCCGATTTGCCCGACAATGTGATTCAACTGATTGGTAAAGAGTGGATGCTTGTAACGGCAGGTGATGAAAGCTCCTTCAATACAATGACTGCCAGTTGGGGTGGTATGGGATACATTTGGGAACGTCCTTCTACCTTTATTTTTATACGCGATACCCGCTATACTTATCAATTCCTCCAACAGCATGAGAGTTTTACCCTCAGCTTCTTTAATGAAAAATATCGCGATGCCCTGCGTATATGCGGTACAATGTCAGGAAGGAATACGGATAAGGTGAAAGAGGCCGGACTTACTCCTCTGGAAACTCCTTCAGAATTAATGAGCTTTGAAGAAGCACGAATGATTATTGAGTGCAAGAAGATGTTTATTCAGGAGTTGGACTATGCCAACCTGATCGAACCTTATAAATCAAAAATCATGGAAGAAGCTTATAAAAACGAACTTTCCAAACATCAAATGTTTATCTCAGAAATCGTCAATATTTGGATTAAGAAATAATATTCAACGAAATTTTGGTCAATTATTCCTTTTCATTGGTAAAAGACCAAAGTGTTTTTGGCCAATTCTTGGAATTCATAGTCTTTTCTGTATATTTGCGCCCGCATTTTCTTAATTATCACTTATATATAATTGTCCCTATAATCAGAATTTACTAAACTAGGTAGAGTTTATGGAGAAAATAAACGCAGTAATTACAGGAGTCGGAGGATATGTACCCGATTATATCCTGACCAATGATGAGATTTCCAAAATGGTCGATACCACCGATGAATGGATTATGGGACGTATAGGCATAAAGGAAAGACGTATTTTGCATGAAGAGGGACTGGGAACTTCGTATATGGCCCGCAAGGCTGCCAAACAATTAATGCAACGTACGAATTCTCAACCGGATGAAATTGATCTGGTGATTATTGCTACTACCACTCCTGACTATCGTTTACCTTCTACAGCCTCCATTCTGTGTGAGCGACTGGGATTGAAACGTGCTTTTGCTTTCGATGTACAGGCAGTTTGCAGCGGTTTCCTGTATGCACTGGAGACGGGAGCAAACTTTATTCGCTCGGGAAACTACAAGAAGATTATTGTGGTAGGGGCTGAGAAAATGTCTTCAATCATAGATTATACGGATCGTGCCACTTGTCCCATTTTCGGTGATGGTGCGGCAGCCTTCATGCTGGAACCTACTACGGAAGATTTGGGTGTAATGGATTCAGTGCTGAGAACAGATGGTAAGGGACTGCCTTTCCTACATATTAAAGCAGGTGGTTCTGTATGTACTCCTTCGTATTATACGCTGGAAAATCACATGCATTACATTTATCAGGAAGGGCGTACGGTTTTCAAATACGCTGTGGCCAATATGGCTAATGCTTGTGAAGCTGTCATTGAAAGAAACCATTTAAGTAAAGACGATATTGACTGGGTAATTCCACACCAGGCCAACCAGCGCATTATCACTGCTGTAACGCAACGTCTGGAGATTCCAACCGAGAAAGTGATGGTTAATATTGAGCGTTATGGTAATACGAGTGCCGCCACACTTCCGCTTTGTATCTGGGATTTTGAAGATAAGCTAAAGAAAGGTGATAACCTCATCTTTACAGCATTTGGGGCAGGGTTTGCCTGGGGTGCTATTTATGTAAAGTGGGGATATGACGGAAAAAAGGAATAGTAGCCCGGGTTACTATTCCCTATAACTTTTCTTATTATAACAACCCGGATATACAAATAGTTTATCTCATCACCTTTTGCCAAACCTTCATTCTATTTCTTTTTTTGAGTATCATATATATTGAAGTTATTATAAAATATTATCTTTGTGGGGAATCATTGCATGACAACACATTGTTAACCATACAATAACTTAAAAAACAACCAACGTATGAATCATGAACTATCGATGAGTGCCAACCAACTGGTGGCTGCTCTTCAAAAACCGGCTTCCGAATTTACGAAAGCAGACATTATTTCTTATATCAAGGAGAACGATATCCGCATGGTGAACTTCATGTATCCAGCAGCAGACGGGCGACTGAAAACATTGAATTTTGTCATTAACGACGCTGCTTACCTTGATGCCATACTGACTTGTGGTGAGCGTGTAGACGGATCAAGCCTTTTCCCATTTATTGAAGCGGGCAGTAGCGACTTGTATGTAGTGCCGCGTTTTTGCACAGCCTTTATCGATCCTTTTGCTGAAACTACAACACTTTCCATGCTTTGCTCTTACTTCAATAAAGATGGTGAACTTCTGGAAAGTTCACCGGAATATACGTTGCGTAAAGCTTGCAAAGCCTTTACTGATGTAACCGGAATGGAATTCCAGGCTATGGGTGAATTGGAATATTATGTGATATCAGAAGATAGTGGACTGTTCCCTGCTACGGATCAACGTGGCTATCATGAATCTGCTCCTTATGCCAAGTTCAATGACTTCCGTACCGACTGTATGCTGCATATTGCAAAGACGGGCGGACAGATCAAATACGGGCATTCTGAGGTAGGTAACTTCACGCTTGACGGTAAAATCTATGAGCAGAATGAAATTGAATTCCTGCCGGTACGTGCCGACCTGGCTGCCGATCAGTTGATGATTGCGAAATGGGTTATCCGTAATCTGGCCTATCAATATGGATATGACATTACGTTTGCTCCGAAAATTACAGCCGGAAAGGCCGGTTCAGGATTGCATATCCATATGCGTATTATGAAAGACGGCCAAAACCAGATGTTGAAAGATGGTGTACTTTCTGAAACTGCCCGTAAGGCTATTGCGGGAATGATGGAGCTTGCACCTTCCATTACAGCTTTCGGTAATACGAATCCTACCTCTTATTTCCGTTTGGTGCCGCATCAGGAAGCTCCGACAAATATTTGCTGGGGTGACCGTAACCGTTCCGTATTGGTACGTGTTCCGCTTGGATGGTCGGCAAAGACAGATATGTGTATGCTGGCTAATCCGTTGGAAGCTCCCAGCCACTATGATACTACACAGAAGCAAACTGTGGAAATGCGTTCTCCGGACGGTTCTGCCGATTTGTACCAACTGATAGCCGGATTGGCCGTAGCATGTCGTCATGGTTTTGAAATTGAAAATGCTTTGGAGATTGCAGAAAAGACCTATGTGAATGTGAATATTCATAAGAAGGAAAATGAGGATAAGCTGAAACAATTGGCTCAACTCCCTGATAGCTGTGCCGCTTCTGCCGATTGCCTGGAAAAACAGCGTGCTATTTTCGAACAGTATCATGTATTTAGTCCTGCAATGGTCGATGGAATTATCAGTAAATTGCGTTCCTATGAAGATCGTACCTTGCGTAGTGAAGTACACGATAATCAGGAGGAAATGCTGAAACTTGTTAATAAGTATTTCCATTGCGGATAAAGCAAAACTTGTATTTGTAGATAGGAGTATAGAATAGGGAGGTTCGGATGTAGAAGTCCGGATTTCCCTGTTGTTTACTCAATAAATTGATTATAAAACAGGGCTTTATGACATCAAATGTGAAATCTTTAGTCTATAAGATGAATATAGTGGTTGACTGTAAAGATGCAGGAGTTTTAGCAGAGTTTTACAGTAAATTGCTGGGGTGGGAGCTGACACATCAACGTGCGAATGGTTGGGCGGCTATCACTTCTCCATCCGGTATGGTGATGGCGTTTCAGGAGATTGAAGAGTACCAGCCACCTGTATGGCCTTGGAAAGAAGGTAAGCAGGGACAAATGCTTCATCTTGATTTCTATGTGGAAAATCTGGAGGAGGCTGTGGCTTATGCCATTCAGTTGGGAGCACGGCAGGCGGATGAGCAGTACTTCAGGACTTCACGAACGATGTTTGATCCGGCAGGACATCCCTTCTGCCTTGATACGGAAGAGGCTGAATAATGCACAAAACAGTTACTGAACAATAAAGAGCACACCATGTCCGAAATTGCGAACTATTTCCTTTATAGAAATGCCGAAGGAGAAACCGGTTTATCTGCTAACAGCATTGACGACCTGAATCTGGATGACCTTTTTGCTGAAATTGATTATTGTCATTCCAGTATAGGCAGGCAGTACTTGTATTATCTTCTGCTATCGGATAAAACCTCCAGCATGGAAAAGCAGGAAGCACTTCTGTCTTCATTGGCAACTCATACGGAGTTGCGTACTCTTTTAAGCAATGCACTGAAAGAACTGGATAAACCGGATGCTTATTCCATCGTATCCATTCTGGAAAATGATAACACAGGGATTGGTGCCAAGGAGATGGTTCTTATTAATATCTGCCGGTTTCTGCCTTTGCTGTTTCTGGCTCTGATGCTGCTCACTCATTCGGGAGTATTTCTTACTTTATTTGTCTTTTCATTCGTGGCAAATGCAGTGTTGCACTATCGTAATAAGGCGAAAATCCAGAGATACTTTTTCTCCATACCTCAGCTTCTGAAGATGATAAGACAGGCGGGAAAGCTGGCGCAGAACAAGGAGTTTGCCTCTGTAGATCCTTCTATCACGAATGACCTGAAGGCTGTAGAGGGGCTGAAGAAGTATATCTCTTATTTCCGTTTTAACCTCAGTCTGGATAACGACATGGCTATTATGTTTTATATGGTAGCGGAATTAATCCGGGTATTCTTTCTCCACGAGGCGTATGCGGTAGGCAGAACTTTTCATCTGTTGAAGGAGAAGGCGACGGCTATCCACAATGTTTACCGCTTCATCGGTTTTCTGGATTCTATTTTGTCTGTTGCCATCTTGAGGGAGGAGCTACCTTATTACTGTCTGCCGGGAAATAACAGGGCAGGAGAGCGATTGCGTACACAGGCAGTGTATCATCCTCTGATAGAAAACTGTATTCCGAACGATATGGTGCTTCATGAGAAATCTGCATTGATAACCGGTTCGAATATGGCAGGTAAGACCTGTTTCATGCGTACGATAGGAGTGAATCTGTTGGCAGCGAAAACACTTCATACTTGTTTCGCAGAAGTCTTTGAGATAAATACCGGAATTTCTCTTCTGTCCTCCATTCACCAGGGAGATAACCTAATGGAAAATAAGAGTTACTTTATGCAGGAAGTGACGACTATCAAAGATTTCGTAGATGAAAGCGGTCATGGGAACCATCTCTTCCTGCTCGATGAATTGTTCAGAGGGACCAATACCAAGGAGCGGATAGCGATTTCGAAAGCTGTGCTTTCCTGGCTGGTGAAAAGTGATAATCTGGTATTTGTGTCTACGCACGATCTGGAACTGGCCGATATGCTGGAAGATGAATACGAATTATATTATTTCAGCGAGTCGGTGAAAGATGGTATCCTGTCTTTCGATTACAAGTTGAAACGCGGAGTTGCGACCGAACATAATGCAATTAAGATATTGGAGATTTGCGATTATCCGGCTTCGTTGGTGAGTGAGGCCCATTCAATCACAAGTATATAATGAAAAACAGAGAGAGTGTAGGTATGATACCCCGCTTCCCTCTGTTTTTACGGTAATGAACAGATTGATTACTTCTTAGCTTCATCAGCCATAGAGTGCACTTTGCCTTTGATATCATTGGCTTTTTCGGCAATGACAGATGTTTCATTGGCCACTCTGTCAGCAACTTTTTCTCCGGCATACAATGCCTTTTCTTTAGCAGATTCGATCAGGCATTCGGTATGTCCTTCAATTCTGTGCAGGGCATCGAATACTTCTGCTTTCATTTTTTTTGCTCTTGCACTGCGGGCAAAGCCATAAGCCAGTGCTCCGAAGATTGAACCTATTCCAAGGCCAATCAAAAAGTGAGAATCTTTACATGTCATAATTAAACAGGTTTAATGGTTAAAAACTAAATTAATGTTCTATTTTGGTCAGAGAACAGAGTGCACAAGGCATTAGTTCAACGGGGAGGGAAAGAATTACTACTATTTCACAATTTATGAGAATCAGGAGTTGAATTAACTCTTTCTTTTCGGGTTATGAATATAATTTTAGGCGCGGATTACGCGGATTACACGGATTCTTTTCCTGTAATATAGTGTGATAGCGCAGCCATTAATCC
>OGQN01000095.1_pt1 | contig 85577 bp, 55 predicted proteins | sample 1553231 | NCBI WGS metagenome assembly OGQN01 (sample SAMEA2579950, study PRJEB22360) | human gut metagenome | biome: human gut; feature: human-associated habitat; material: faeces | place: Denmark | collected 2008/2010 | reverse complement strand
TTAAGATAGCATTGTTATAGGAGATATAAATGAAAGAGAGAACTATAAAAAAGAATACGGAGCTCATCACGGGCTCCGTATTCAAGAGATGAAAAGGATTTAAAAAAATGAAAACCACTGGTTAGGTGAGGTATTTATTCTTTTTAGAAAGAAACAGATAACGTAAAAAAGACCTAATTCCCATTTTAGCGTTTAATAGACCTTCATAATCCATGATTATTTGGCGATGCAAGGATATAACCTTGTTTGCAAGTTCTGTTATCTTAGTAAAATCATCATTTAACTCTTTCTCCCACTGAACATGCGAATAAATCTCTTCTCTCAAGTCGTCATTGATTTTTGCCAATCGGGCATTTTCCTGATAAAGCCAGTCTAAATGGCCTTTAGGAACTCGCTCAATAGTTTCATTATCAGGATAAGACTTAATAGAATTCGATTCAAGAACTTTATCAAGTTCATCAGTATCCACCATCGGATTGGGATCATCACAAGGATCTCTTTTTAAAAAAGAAGAGTACGTTACATAATCGAGTCTAATCCATTCACGGATTTGCTCTTCAGGTATGCCGTATTTTTCGGCTGTCGATTGCATAGAAAGCCAATTAGCCATATAGTGTTTGATTATAAGTTTAAAATCAACCCTATACGGCTAATGTATATTAGAGGTACGGGGTCCTACTCATTCCTTAAGGTTAGGTATGTGGCGCACCCTTAACGCAGGAGAGTAAGCCCGTACCAATGACTGATACAGGCTACGCTCATCCGGTCGTTAGATTTCAATTGCCACATTTTAACCTAACCGAAAGAGGACATGATATATACTAAGATATCGTCATGTCAATTAGTTCAGTTACAAAGATACTTGTTTTTTCACATTCAACAACAAAAAACGGTTATTTGTTTCGAGCCAAATAGAAAAAAACATGCCCCAGAATGCTAAGTATCTGTCTAACTACTCCTTAACTCACTGTTCTTTTAAATGTCTTTATTATAAACATTTTCACCCCTTCACACCCATGAAACGCCTTATTTATCAAGGTTAGCGGGTGGAAGGGTATTTCCAAGCAAGGCAACTACCGAATAGTAATTACCGTAACGACTCCGCGAACGGGGAAACCCTAAAGGAGCTAACTGTTGAGCAAACGCATTCGGATTAACTCCACGCATCGCTGCCGGATTCTGCTTTTTCAGAACTTTGAAAATATCAGCAGCAGAAAGGCGTTGTACCATTTCACCCTTATCTTCAGTCATGGCAGGGCGAAAACAAGCATAAAGAATTTCCTCCATCATACTGCGCCGCTGAAATCTCTTATTATGTTCCTTCAACTCAGACTCTTCTTCCGCTGTAAACCAATACCGGACTCCTTCCAGAAGTTCATGTTTCAACTAGGCATAGATTTGTTTATGCTCGATATGCGAGCAATCTATCTTCCCTTTCACTTCCACACAAAGAAAACGGCGGCTCCCTGTAGGGTCGGAAAGCAAATCAAAACGATTGCTCGTACCGATAAAAGAAGCAATACGTGGCAAGTTGCGATAGTTCCTTTGATAGGCTTTGCAAAAATTCAGGTTCGCCATCTGCATCAGATTCTTCAATAAGGGCATTTTAGAAGCAGGATATTTATCAAACTCATCAAGATTCAGCAATCCCATTTCCGACATTTTACGGGTAACATTTCCCTTTGAGGTCAGTTCCACTTCATCCGAATAGTAACGAGCCAGAGTTTCAGGCATCAGACTTTTACAAAAGGTAGACTTTAAACACCCTTGCTCCGCACTGATAAGGATAGGTGCCACGCTGTTGGCATGCTTTCCCGTCATTCCCAGCCATTGTGCAGTGAGAGCCAATATCCAGATATGGAAATCCTTCATCCACAACGGATTGGAAGATACACGGCGGGCAAGTGCTTCAAGACGCTCCACTCCATCCCAGGCAGGAAGTTCATCCATATAAAGAAGGAAAGGATGATAAGCAGGAACACAAGTGGAATAAAGATAACGGCTGATATCCTTGTCCCAACATGCAATTCCCCGTGCATGGGCCTCAAGGCAAAAGGTATTCAGTTCCCGCTTTCCAACAGATGAGAACCCCTCTCCCACTTTACCCGCCGGACGGAATTCGGTTTCTTCCGTCAACAGATTATAACGGAAATCATAAGCGGATTGCAGGAAACGGTTTACTCGATCTGTCAGACTGACCGACGAGGACTTCACAAGCTCCGCAGCAGGGTTAGCTGCTAAAGGAGTCGTTTCCGGCTGATTTTCTACTACTTGCTTTACTTCTCCCCAGCCTTCCCAAAGAGAAGCAATGAATTGCATAAATTTTGTCTTCATAATTTAATTGTTAGTTTAGTGATTGATGCCACGAAGTTAGCATCACAGATATACCTTTTGCAAGTATTTTGAGTGGTTTGCTACAAATTAATTCCGCTAACTAAATACATATAGTTTGTTGACATTATACATATAGTATTGTCATGTTTAAGACAAAGCATTTGGAAGTGTTGACAGCCGTCAACCATCTTGTTTTCTATCGTCAACATATTTACCGACATCTGTCAAGAGATCTGCCAACAACTGTCAACACTACCAGATGCTTTATCTAAAATTTGCTCTTCCTATATATAAATGGTACATTTGCACCATTATCTACCTATAAAACGACAAACAATGGCTATACTTTTTGAATGGTATGAGAATCCGGTACCTAACGATCAAACGGACCCAAAAACAATCCATGCACGCATCACCCTCAATGGAAAAGTAGGAACAGACGAAATCCGCCACAAAATACAGGCACGCAGTTCGCTGACAGAGACGGATGTGTCGGCAGTGCTCGATGCACTATCGCATATAATGGGAGAAGAATTGGCGGAAGGACGACAAGTACATCTGGACGGCATCGGATACTTCCATCCTACACTGAAATGCGAGGAAGGAATCACAATGGAAACGAAACGAAAAAATGAGAAAGTGAAACTGAAGGGCATCAAGTTTCGCGCCGACCAAGCGTTGAAGAACGAGATAGGCAATGTTAAACTGAAGAATTTTAAGCATAGCGGGCACTCCAGCAAGCTATCGGACGTGGAGATAGAGATGCGACTGAAGGAATACTTTGCCGAACATCAGCTGATGACACGCCTGGACTTCCAGCATATATGTGGCTTCATGAAATCGAAGGCAATGGAACACCTGAGACGACTGAAAGCAGAAGGAAAAATAGAAAACATCGGACGACAAATGCAACCGATATATGTACCCGTGGCAGGATACTACGGAGTAAGTAAAGACAAGATAGTAACAAGATAAAAGCAAAATAAGAAGCAAAAGCCCCCCTTCCACACGCAAACCCCGATGAATAAGGGAATACAGCCGTATGGAAGGGGGCTTTGCTTTTCTCTATTTATATTCAAACAAACCCATAAAATTCAACAAATAAATGACAGCTAAGTTCTTGCAGTACTTAGTGTTATGATTAGCGCAAAGATATAAATAATTATTAAAAAGCAAACAAATCAAACGTTAAAATGCAAATGTTTATTTACTCCTAATATACGATTTATTTATTCCCATTAGGTGTTAATACAACTCAAACCCTTCGAAGCTCTCTAATGATGTTATTCATGTTTAAGTACTGCAAGAACTCGAGAAATAAAAATACTAATTTTAAAAAGAGAGCTTATGAAAAGGAAACTACTATTTATCATGCTGGCCTATCTGTTTTTATGGACAAGTGCAACATTGGCCCAAGTCTCCAAAGTAACCGGAGTCGTGATTTCAGAAGAAGGCAATGAGCCGGTGGTTGGTGCATCTATTCTGGTGAAAGGATTCTCGCAAGGAGTAATTACCAACGTAAACGGAGAGTTTACACTCACCAATGTCCCCAATGATGCCAGAACCTTAATTATCTCGTTTGTTGGCATGAAAACGCAGGAAGTTGCAATCAAGCCTCAACTCAGGATCATCATGTCAAACGATTCTCAGATGTTGGATGAAGTGATTGTAACAGTAGCCTACGGTACAGCAAAAAAATCATCGCTGACAGGAGCCATTTCATCCGTCAATCAGGATCAGATTGAAATGCGACCAACCTCCAGCGTAACTTCAGCATTGGAAGGAACGACATCGGGCGTACAGATTAATAGTACTTACGGTGCACCGGGCAGTGATCCGTCAATCCGCATTCGTGGTATCGGAACTGTAAACGGTTCGAGCACTCCGCTTTATGTGGTAGACGGTGTTCCTTTCGGAGGAAATATTTCGGATATAAACCCGGCCGATATAGAGAGCATTTCAGTTCTGAAAGATGCAGCTTCAGCCGCACTATACGGTAACCGCGCATCAAACGGTGTGATTCTGATCAGCACAAGAAAAGGGACTTCCAACAAAATCAGTTTCGACCTAAAAATCAACCAAGGAGTCTATTCACGCGGTATCAAAGAGTATAAACGTACCTCGCCTAACCAATTTATGGAAGCAAGTTGGCAAAACCTGAAGAATGCACGTATGTCTGCAGGTGATGATGCAGCCACCGCGGCCAAATATGCGTCGGAAAATCTGATTTCGGAACAACTATACCTTAATATATATAATAAGGCGGACAATGCTTTGTTCGACGCGAATGGTAATCTGGTTTCGGATGCACAAATCCTTCCGGGATATGCCGATGACCTTGACTGGTATTCGGATGCCATCCGCAACGGATACCGGCAGGAATATTCCTTTAGCGGAAATACCGCCAACGAAAAGAGTAACTATTACTTTTCCATCGGCTATCTGGATGAGAAAGGTTATGTGACAAACTCGGATTTCAATCGTATCTCAGCCCGTACCTCCATGAGCTTCACCCCTAAGAAATGGTTCAAGGCAGGCATTAACCTATCCGGCACGCACCAAAATTCTCATGCAACCAATGGGGACAGTGACGCCGGATATACCAATGCATTTATGTATTGTCGTCAGATAGCCCCCATCTATCCCGTGCATCTGCATAATGCCGATGGTTCTTATCGCCTGGATGCCCTGAACAACAAACAGTACGATCCGGGATACTATAAAGATGACGAGGGAGTAACGATCTCTACCCGTAACCAATATGTAGACCGTCATGTAATCTGGGAAAACGAATTGAGTACGGACAAAACCATACGCAACACACTGCAAGCTATTGCTTTTGCAGATGTCAAGTTCCTGAACGACTTCACATTCACAGTGAAAGGCGACCTCAACGTGCGAAACTCCGAACAGACCTCTTACGACAACGCCACTATCGGTGACGGTAAAGGAAACAACGGACGTACCAAGCGAGTGACTTACCGCTATAAGAATTATACCTTCCAGCAGCAACTGAACTGGAATCATGTATATGGCAAACACTACATAGATGTACTGGCAGCACACGAAAACTACTCCAACAATTATGATTATGAGTATGCATTCAAGACGACCGAGACATTTGCCGGAAAGCCGAATCTGTCTAACTTCACAGATATTACCAATCTGACCGGCTACGAGACGGACTATCGTACGGAAAGCTACTTGGGACGTATCCGCTACAACTACGCCGAGAAATACAATCTGGAAGTTTCGTTCCGCCGTGACGGTTCATCCCGTTTCTCCAAACAGAACCGCTGGGGTAACTTCGGTAGCATCGGTGCAAACTGGATTATATCGGAAGAGGACTTCATGCAATCTGTCACCTGGATAAACTCTTTGAAGTTCCGCGCCAACTACGGACAAGTGGGAAATGATGCCGGAACCGGATATTATGGCTACATGGGACTTTATGCCGGTAGCCAGAATGCAAACATCGGGGCATATTATTTATCTCAGAACGAAGCTCTCGATCTGAAGTGGGAGACCGGAGAGGCTTATGGTATAGCACTTGAAGGCCGTTTGTTCAACCGCTGGAACATCAGTCTTGAGTATTTTGACAAACGGAACAAGGATCTTTTGTTCGATGTTTATCTGCCGTTGTCAGCAGGGGCCACTTCCACCACATCCGCACAGGCCACCATTGCAAAGAATCTGGGAACCATCTCCAACAAAGGTTTCGAAATCAATACGGACATCGATATCTACAGAGATAAGAAATGGAAAGTGAACTTTGCAACGAATGCCACATTCGTCAAGAACAAGATTGTGAAGCTGCCTGAACAAAATAAGGATGGGATCATATCGGGAAACTACAAAATAGTGGAAGGTAAAAGCCGTTATGAGTTCTTCCTGCCGACTTATGTCGGTGTCGATCAACTCACCGGTAACTCCCTGTACACACTCAATCTGGAAGACTATTTCATCACACTGCCCGATGGCAGCAAATTGGGAAATGCAGAAGGTACTGACATCAGCGACAATGAAAGCCTGACTTCCATCAACGGCACTTATTATACCAACAACACGACTTACGCCCTGAAAGAATTCCACGGTTCGGCACTACCCAAAGTCTACGGCAGCTTTACCGGTACGGTATCTTACAAATCACTTACTTTCTCCGCCTTGTTCACCTACTCGCTGGGAGGTCAAACCTATGATGGGGTATACCGTTCGTTAATGACTACAGGCACTTCACCCGGCAACTTCCACTCCGACATTATGAATGCCTGGAAAGCGGCTCCCGAGGGAATGTCAGAAAACTCGGCAGACCGTATCTGGATAGATGGTATTCCTCAGATAAACAGCACGATGAGTGCAAACAATAATTCCGCTTCTTCCAGATGGCTTGTCAGTTCGGACTATTTAGTAGTTAAAAACCTCACACTGAGCTACCGGCTACCGGCTTCCTTTGTGAAACGACTGGACCTGCAGGGAATAAGCGTGAGCGCAAACTGCGAGAACTTATGGACATTCACAACCCGCCAGGGCATGAATCCCCAGCAATCATTCGGCGGTTCGCAATACAACTATCTGGTAACTCCGAGAGTATTCTCCGTTGGTATCAACATTAAACTATAATAATAAAACGCTCACTTATGAAAAAGATATTATACACATTAGGACTCACAGTTCTGTTGGCCTCGTGCGGCAGCAACTATCTGGATACTGTACCCCAATCATCTACGGGTACGGCCACTATCTTTGAAACCACTCAGAATGCCAAACTCGCAATAAATGGTATTTGCAGGTTAATGGTCAACCAATATCTCAGTTCACAAGGATTCAATGGCGAAGGAACTATCAAGACGTGGTATGGCAACTATCCGGGAAACGATTTTCAGAAATCAAACCTGACCGGATGGTCTTCCATCATCAATTCGCTTTATCACGAAAGAAATACTTCAAGCTATTGTTATTACCCCTGGTTCTACTATTATAAGCTGATAGGTAATGCCAATGCCATCATTGAAAACATAGACAATGCCAGCGGTAGCAATGAAGAAAAGCAGTTTATAAAAGCTCAGGCACTGACATTCAGAGCATACAGCTACATGATGCTGAGCCAACTCTATTGTCATCGCTGGTGCGACAGTAATAATGGTTCCAGCCGCGGACTTCCCCTGCGCATAGACCTGAGTACGGGTGAGCTGCCAACTTCTACACTGGCAGAAGTTTACGGCCGGATTTATGAAGACTTGAATGAGGCTATCTCCAATTTCACAGCATCGGAACTGGACCGCGCGAGCGGGGACAATTACAGTCCGAATCTGGATGTGGCTTATGCCACCTATGCCCGTGCGGCCCTGACTCGTGAAGACTGGGCAACCGCCGCGCGGTATGCAATATTGGCACGTGCCAATTATCCGTTGATGACAAACTCCGAATATGTGGATGGCGGTTTTAATACCCCTAACCAAGAATGGATATGGAGCAGTTACAATGCTACGGACCAGAATTTGCACTATTATTCATTCTTTGCCTATCAGGGCAGCAACTCCAGCGCCAGCATTTGCAGGACCTACGCATGTTCCATCAGCAAAGAACTGTACGATCAGATTCCTGAAACCGATGTACGTAAGAACATGTTTCTGGGGCCCAAAGAAGGTGAAACATATACCACATCTACCGGACGGGCTTCGAAAGGCGCCCTGTATGACCGGGCTATGAAAGATTATGCCGACAAAATTTATAGCACCAGTTATATCTTTGCCTATATGCAGTTCAAAATATTATGTGCCGACCAACCGGGTATAGGGCAATTGAATAATTTCCGTTCGGCAGAGATGTATCTGATTGAAGCCGAAGCCAACTGCCACATAGGCGGCAAGGATGCAGAAACACAAAAACTACTGGTTGCCCTGAATAAGGATTCAGGCCGCAACCCCGCCTATACCTGTACGAAAACAGGAGATGACCTGCTGCAAGAAGTGAAACTGTATCGCAGGATAGAGCTCTGGGGCGAAGGTTTCGACTGGTTCGACTACAAACGCTGGAAAGAGCCGATCGTGCGCAAAGCATATCCGGAAGGCAGTTTCCATGTACAGTTTGCTATAACCATCCAGCCTTCGGACAACAATCAGTGGACTTGGGTATTCCCGGCCAAAGAAGTCGATTATAATGATGCACTTTCTTCATATATAGAATAAGCATAAACTCTCTCTGACAGTAAGCGGAAGGAGGTAGCTCTCATTTTTTTGAGAGACTGCCTCCTTTCCCACTACTTCCCCAGACTATCACGTATCTTCTACATATCGGATACATCGAAAAGAATTCATAGATATATCAATACTAAACCTTCTTTCTGCATAGCAAAATAAGGATTGTTGTAGTAATATCTCCCGCCGCCACCGCAAGCCAGATGCCCGTCACGCCGAACCATACAGGCAGTATAAAGAAGAACAAGACCGGCAAGATACCGCGCAGCAGTGTAAGCCTCATCGCCAGATTAATACGTTCAATACTGGTATAGTATCCTATTGTGATTACATTGATCCCGAAGAAAATGTAATCGACAGCAAACAGAGGCAGACCGGCAACCGCATACTGCCAGGCATGGCTCGTCCAATCCGGCAAGAATAAAGAAACGATATCGCCGGAGAAACAGACAAACACTCCGCTGATCAGCAAAGCGAACACAACAGCGGAAATGATGCATAAACGCAACGCCTTATTGGACCGCAATAACTGTCCGCAACCATAATTGTAGCTGACAATGGGTTGTGCCGACTGAACCATAGCATTGAACACCATGAAAATAATAGGAAACAGATAGCAGACAATACTATAAGCTGCTACTCCATCTGTTCCCAGATGGCTCATAAACACATAATTGCCTGCAATGGACATGACAGCAATCGTTATTTCGCTTAAACAGGACGAAACACCCAGTTTCAGCATATACCATGTATTCCTCAGTGTCAGTCGGATGCTCTTGATACTCATCTTCAGCCTGGCAAACCGAACGGATACGGACGGGCGAAGCAGATAGCCTAAGAGTAAAAGTGTCCCCACCAGTTCCCCCAAGTCAGTAGCGATAGCGGCACCGAACAATCCCCACTCAAAAATAAAGATAAAGATATAATCGAGTACGATATTGACAACAGTGGCCGCCAGCATGGCCCACATGGCAAAGTTAGGGTTCGTCAGACGCACGAAGAACGGCAACGCCACCAGCAAGACCGTGGACGGAATGGATATAGAGAACCAAAACAAATACTCCGCCGACAATTCCGTCAGATGCCCTTCGGCTCCCAATAAAGTAACTACGGTTTCGGGGAACACGGTCAACAGTATTCCCATAATGATACTGACAATCGTCAGCATGACGATTGACTGCGTGACATTGATATTGGCGACCACCAATTTGCCACGAGACAGATTAATGGAAGCAAGAATCCCTCCGCCCATGCCGAACATCAGTCCCAACCCGGCCGCTATCATAAAAATAGGCGCCGCAATATTCACCGCGGCAATGGCATCACTGCCTATTCCGCGTCCCACGAATATCCCGTCGACAACAGTAAACAATGCGGATGATACCATACCCAGCAACGTGGGGAAAAGTTGTTTTGTAAACAACTTACTCACACTCATGTTTTTGAAGTCCAAATTATCCCTTTGCATATCTCATTGTTTTTAAAAAAGCGGTGCAAAGGTAGGTTTCATTAATTTGTTGATACTTAACAAATGGTAATTAAAACATTTGCATTATCTTTGTCTTTCAATATATAAGTAGTTGAATTATGAAAACTTATCTCAACATTTTCTTCCTGTTCCTTATTCTGTGTGCCTCATGCGGCAGCCGGAAAGCAAATGACAACAAGGAAACAACACTTCAGGCAGACACCGTGAAAAAATTCACGCTTCCCATTATACCAGCCATGCTGAATACCCCCGAATTGCGTGCAGATTATCTGGTACGGCACTACTGGGACAATATGGATTTTACCGATACCACTTATATTAACCTGCCGGATGTTACGGAACAGGCGTGGGTGGACTTTATAGATATTATGAAGGTAGTGCCGGACACTACCGCGATAGCTGCCATAAAGCAAATGTATAAGATGGCAGATCAAAAGAAAGTAGTATTCTTCTATTATACGGACTTAGCCGAAAAGTATTTGTATGACCCGAACTCTCCGATGCGGAATGAGGAACTTTACATTCCGGTGCTGGATGCCATGCTGGAAAGCAAGGTGTTGAATGATACGGAGAAAATACTTCCGCAAGGACGCAGGGAGTTGGCTGAACAGAACCGCATCGGAAGGCCGGCAGAAGATTTCACTTATACGCTGGTATCGGGAAAGAGCGGTACGCTATACGGAGTAAAGGCAGAATACACGTTATTGTTCATCAACAATCCGGGATGCCATGCCTGTGAGGAAGGTATCAAGGAGTTGAAGCAAGCCCCTGCCATCAACAAGGAATTTGGAACGGGGAACTTGAAAATACTGTCTGTTTATCCGGATGAAGATAAAGAAGAATGGGAAAGACACCTGTCTGATTTTCCCAAGGAGTGGATAAACGGGTATGATAAGAAATTAATGATTAAAGAAAAGAACCTGTATGATTTGAAAGCAATACCTACTCTATATTTGCTGGATAAGAATAAGGAAGTTCTGCTGAAAGATGCGATGGTGGGACAAATAGAACAGTATCTGCTACAAAGATAGAAATGAAAATCCCCTTTTCCCTATTTGCCGGTGATAAAACCAGCCAAGGAGAATAGGGGATTGGAAGAATGTATAAACCACTTCAACACCCCATTTGCTACAGCAAAATCGTATTCAAACTGTTTCCATGTAAAAAGACGTACTCATCTTCCATACCAGGCCGTGTGATTCTAATCCAACGATCGCGTCCTTCCCATTCTGCCATAACCACGGCAATCCGCCCGTCCGGATTTAAAAAGGTAAGTGCAAGTGATGTAGCGTCACCTGAAGTGCTAACATAGCGCGCACCAGGTACAACAAAATGCGAGACATGCTTCATCAGGTAAAACTCCGGTGTCCAACGATAAGAGTGATTCACTGAGTCAACTACTACAAGGGAGTTTTGTGCCCATCCCCAACGGCTTACCCCTCCTTCGAGCAATGCCATATTCCAGTAGTCATACACACTTACGCCATTATCAATGAAATGTTTCAGCAAATTCCACGAATGTACCAATCCTTTCCGGTTATTTTTTCCATCTCCACATTCTTGTTCGGTTTGCAGCAAACGCATGTGGGGATATTGCGTACGCACAGTAGCTATAGCACCACGTCCGGCCCATTGAAAACCTACACCTGAAATGTATTTCTTAGCATGTACATCCTGCAACACTGTATCTACGAGCAATGCATTCGCCCGCTCCACTGTACCGAACATAACCTCTACTCCTTCCTGTTTCATCACAGGTCCAAGATATTGTCCTATAAACTGTGCCAAACTCCGCGCTGTCCAGACACAGCTCGGGAAGACCTGTGCACTATTAAACTCATTCTGAGGCATTACGGCAAAAATATCAATACCGGCATCACGATAGGCACGTATAAATTTCTGAAAGTAAGTAGCATATGCTTGTAAGTGAAGTGAATCTATGCGAAACATATCAGAACCTTCATGTCCTTCTTGAGACTCAAGCAATCCATTCCGGAACCTATCATCCCGGCAATTACGCTGATAACGTGAAGCATAATGCCCATTAAGCTTCATCCATGCCGGCGGACACCAGGGAGAAGCCCAAATACGAAGTTGAGGATTCAGTTTTTTGGCGCTAAGGATAAATGGTATCAGCGTTTCCCGATCATGGTCAATAGAGAAATGCTGCATGGTAAAGTCACCCGGAGTTTCAGCATACGAATACCAATCTCTGGAAAAGTCATTGGCACCAATAGGCATACGGCAAACAGTAAAGTTTGCTCCATGATCAGGAAGGAACAATTCCGACAGAATATTCTGCCGGTCGATATCAGAAAGCAATGTCAAAGCATCCCATCCCAATTCGTTGAAGCAAGCACCAAAACCCTCAATAACCTGGCAAGTATCTCTTGGATCGATATTGAGTGTAAGGACATCAGCGGCTTGAGAATTCTGCAATGTAGTATCGGCAATAGACTGCCACGGAGAGTCTGCTGTAGTACAGATATGTACGCGGGATACTTTAGAGCAGCCGACCAGCATAGAAAGAGTAATTAAACTCACAATAAGTAAACTTTGTCTCATATGTTCAATCAATTAATAGATAACTAAAATCCATTTAATATATGGGTATTCATTTCTTCTCTTCAAGTGAGCGGAAATACATGTCTCCCGACTTCATTGCTTGTTCCCAACGAGAATCATAGGTTTGATGTCCCGGTGTGCTTTTCATAACATCTACAGCATAGACGTTCAGATATGAGCAATGAATACGTCGGGCGGCATCCATTACTCCCTGTAAAGTCCCGGTATTTGCAGTTTCAGCAGCATGTACCATTTCAAAAAACAGTTTCGTTGTTTTCGCCCAACGTTCAAAAAGTATTTTCCGTTCGTTGTCTCCTTTTTCGTAACTACCCTCTTTTATTCCGTTTTGTCCGACATACATGCCGTGGTCAACCGCACACTGACCGAAATCCTGAAAGTAATTGGTTCCTTTCAAACTGCCTACATTTAGCGTGACTAAACAAGGGAGGTCGCTGACAATCTCAGCTGTCCGGTTAATCCAATCCAGAACGGTTTCACGCCACAATTCATCCGTATATGTACGCCCGTCACTGGCTTTTGTAGCCTCATAAACAGTCTTGTATCCGGGATCTCTACGATGAATAGTTCCAAACCGATAAGGATTGGTTTCAGCACCGGGAGTTACATCTATAAATAAAACATCCTTATTTACACCAAAGTGAGAATTAATCTCACGAAGCAATTCCATAGCACATGAACGATAAACCGGATCCCAAAATAAGGGGATTTGAGTGTCACTATCTTCATGGTAAGCATATCTAGCCCCCTCATCCCATACCCACTCAGGAGTCGGTCTGCGTGCGGCAGGATTATTCCAATAACCACTGGTACTCCATATAATGCGCAAAGCAGCTTTCTTTCCGGAACGTGCCCACCGCTCAATAAACGCATCGGCAGCACTCCAATCAAACTTTCCTTTTTCCGGTTCAACATCACTCCAGATAAGTGTATACAATCCTCCTATGATATAAGGATTATCAATAATTTCTTGCGTCGCTTCTTTACCATAGCTGGCAAAATAGAGCATCCCCGCACCCTGGGAAGCAATACCACTAGAAAAACAACAGCTTAAAAGCAATACAGATAAAATCAGATATTTCATACTATAATTATCGTTTCAGTTTATTACGCTCTTTCAGTGTCAACGGATATACCTGATTCTGCACATGAGACTCATCCATATACTTCAATGCCTTAGCTACCAGCTCCGGGTGTTTACCGGCCAAATCATGGTCTTCGGTAGGATCTTTCTCCAAATCATACACTTCTATCTTATCCGCATCGATGTATTTGATTACTTTCCAGTGAGCAAATACTACCGATTGCTTGAATTCCTTACGTGGCCGTATCCGGTCAGAACATTCGTCAAACTCAAAATAGAGATATTCGTGCTTCTTCAACTGCGACTTTCCAAGCAATGTAGGAGCAAACGAAATGCCATCCGTCTGTTGAGGGATAGGAGCTCCACCCAACTCGCAGATAGTAGGCATCACATCCCAAAAAGCACTAAGCAAGTCCGTTTTTGAACCAGCGGGAATTGTTCCTGTCCAACGGGCAAACATGGATGTATGACACCCGCCTTCATACAAATCACGCTTATAACCACGGAAATCTCCGGTGGAACGGAAAAAACAGTAATCATGTCCTTCATTGTGTGCCCCATTATCACTTGCAAAGATAATCATAGTTCGTTCTCCCAAATCTTCCCGGTCCACACATTCCATTATTTCACCTACATATTTATCAAGGCTCATCACCATAGAGGCAAAACAACGCTCTGCCTCAGGCCAGCCATTAGCGGAAACCGGAGTATCAGAATGATACTCCATAGGTGCATGCACCAAGGAGTAGGCAACATAAAGAAAGAAAGGTTTTTCCTTTTCACGAACAATAAAATCAAGCGCCCTATTTGTAACGAGCCGGTCCATATTAATCGGGCGTTCCTGTTGATCTTGTTCAGAAAGATTATAATAGTTCCCATTCTCATACATTGGTTCCACATTCTTCTTTGAGTATTCACAATAAGGAATATGTTCCCCTTTTTCATTCCATAGCAAATCAATCATCACTCCGTGCCGGTTGGGAAAGTCAGCACTCAACTTACCAAAATGATAATCAAATCCACGGTGAAAAGGAGTCTGATCCGTCAATTCCCCCCCCAAATGCCAACGTCCACACATTCCGGTGACATAATCAGTATTCGTTTTTATCGCTTCGGGCAATGTGATATCGCTCGGGCTGATGGGAACCACTCCAACTCCGGGAATAGTCTTATTGCCACGGACTGTACTATGCCCGGTATGTTTGCCTGTCATCAAGCAGCCACGTGACGGTCCTGATACAGGTGCACCGGCATAATGATTGGTAAAAATCATTCCCTCAGCAGCTAATCGGTCAATGTTAGGCGTAGGAATTGTTTTTTGCCCCAAGATTCCCAAATCACCGTAACCTAAATCATCAGCAAGGATATAAATAATATTGGGTTTCGGCGCTTGTTCCACGGCTTGCCCAGGGCAAGCCATCATTCCCATAGTAGTAGCACAAGAACTTAAAAATAAAAGCTTATTCATAGTATATTTTATTTTTTATAAATAGTTATCTGAAAATTATCTTCCGCGGATTTTGACGTAGCACGCCATAACCCATTCCCAAGAGCAAATAATTCCGCTTCATCCGAGTAAGGTGTACCTCCACTCATCCAAAAGTCAATCGAGCCACTCTCATGGAGGGTTAACGACAACGCATCCGAACCATAGCTGATATTTGAGACTGTCACCGGAGAGAGGTATTTATCCGTATTTCCCACAACTGCCCACCCCTCATGGATAGGAAGCAACAGAAAGTAACGATCGGCAAATCCGTCAATAGAGAAAGTGAAATCAGCAACCAGCCTACACCCCTCTTTATTCGTATAATCATAAAGATACAATCCCTCTTCAGGCACTTTCCATCGTCCTATATAAGGTTGCAGTAGCGTTCCGGTCAGTTCATAATCCTCTACGCATACTTTCCCTTCTACCCTACACGAATCAACAGTAAGATTATATGCCACCACTGCCGCCGCATCATTTTCCAAAGGTGCAGACACCATATAGGCCTTCCTGCTTGTCAACGGACAATCGAATGCCGTCCGTTGTAGCACCGTGGCGGGAGCCAAAGGACGCAACAAGCTTCCGTCTTGATAGCACAATGGCCAAACCATCTGTGGCGCAATCTTTTCAGGTGCGTCAGAAAGATAAACTGGACCACCTGACAAAGCTTTGGAAAGCGCCATTATACGACCACAAACATCATCAGAACTATGAAACATATCATGATCTCCCCATACCGTTGGGCACATGTATAATGCATTGCCATATGATTGGCGCAAATGTTCTTTCGCCATGAAAAGATTATTCAATTTATAATCAATACTCGTTCGTGTGACATTTACATTATAAGTATTTTGCAATACAACATTATTCATAGCCATACAATTGATAACTGCATCATTAAAGCGTTCATGGGCTATGTTGTCTACCACACGGGAAGTATTGAATGCCCCCCTCGCCCCATTCTCGCTAAAACGTTGCATATAAAGGTTTGCAGCCTGCCAGTCCAGTTTTAGAAAGTCAAAACCATCATCTGCAGAACGTCCCAAAAAGGCAGAATATACCTGCCGAATTGAGGTCATATCATTCTTGGGCAACACATAGCCTGTTCTCTCGATAGTCCTCAGGCAATTGTTCACATCTGCATCGAAATCATTATCAACTGAAAAGCCACCCCAATACCCGTTGAAGTTATGCCACACCCCCATCCATCGCAACCGTTCCGGCTCACGCATTTTAAGCAATTCCGTAAAACCTTCCGGAAACTTATCATTAGGGAAGAAACTTGATAAAACACCCTTGGAACGATCGACATCTGAAGTTTTAAAAGACAAATGTCCATCGTCTATAATTGCATATCGAACAGGCAACGGCACTTGCTTCAGTTTGTTGATTTCAGCAAACAACAGTTCTGCACTAATATCCTTTTTATACTCTTCCCACGTACACCAGCCTAAATACTGAAACATTTCAGGAAAGCACTTCTCATATCTCAAACGGAAAGTTTCAGCATAGGCAATATCTCGTCTGAGGTTATCAAATAACCGATAGGCAGACTCATTCAGATTTTCACCCAACGCCCACGCAATTACGGGGCACTCAGCGGTAACTGGTTCCGTTCCATAATTAGCAACTTGCAATTCCAGTTCACCTTCCTCGTTCACATAAAACCACGCCACAACATCGGGTCCTGCCAAGGGTAAAACGGAAAGATATCGCCCGTCACACAACATCAGTTGCAAAAAACATCCATAACGTGAAACAAACCGTGTCTTTCCCCGGAATCCAATATTCTTAAATTGCAGATACAGATTGTCATCCACTCCATAGGCAGGTTGCACAAACAAATCTGCCAATGTCTCCGGCGTGAAAAACCAAGGCAGAACCCTATTTCCATTCACCTGCCAATAATCATAAAAAGAATCCTGAGCCGAGTAAATTCCCTTTAAATAATCAGGTAACATTACTCGATAGGTACATAGCACACCTGTAGAATCAGGTAACTGTTTTGTAAGGGTAATTCTAATTACGCCTGAATCTGCGGAATTACGCAAGTCAATCTTATCTAAACTGCCTTTACAGGAAGTCAGCAAACAGAAACAGGTAATCAGAATATTACATATAAACAAATAATATTTCATGTTTTATCAGTATTTTAACGGTTTTTGCCAAGGCACTGAACCGGACACTCGGTAATGATCAATCATGCCTCGATACAACTTCGTGTACGTATCATCCTTTTTCATGGAATGTGTTTCACACGAGTCTTTTTCTAAATCAAAGTATTCGAGCGCATCAAACGAACGATTCTGCAATAATTTATAGTTTTTGTAACGAACAGCATTCTGTGTTTTACCTCCTAACTCAGCATGTTCACGTCGTACCCAAAATATCATCCGGTCATCCGTACACTGCTTCTCACCAAGAAATAGAGGCAACAGTGAAATACCATCAATCCGGTGGTTTATAGGTACATTCACCAAATCACACAACGTTGGAAAAATATCAGACATGATTACTAAATCGTCTATACTCCTCGGTTTCAGACGGTTTCTCCAGTAAACTGCACAGGGAACTTTGATACCACCCTCATACATATCTCCTTTTGAGCCGCGCACAGGACCATTATTAGCTTCTGCACCAGCATCTCCACCATTATCAGAACAGAATATAATTAATGTATTATCAAGTTGACCCGACTTTTCAAGTGCTTTGTAAACTCTCCCTATATTATAATCCAGATGTTCTATCAATGCAACCAATTTAGCACGCTTCTCTGATATTCCCGGCTCTCTTTCACGAACCCTTTCCAACCACTCCATTGGAGGTTGCAAGGGTACATGCGGAGCATTATAAGCCAGATAAAGAAAAAATGGAACTTTACTCTTACGCATTGTATCGAAATAATCCAATGCCCAAGATGAAAACAAATCAGTAGCATGCCCTGTAGGCTTAATCACCTCCTTATTGAGGCGCATATAATTGTGCCCGCGACGCAGATGAGTATAATAATTATCCATCATATCTCCCAGAAAACCATGAAAAAAATCAAAACCACGACTATTAGGCAGATTCGGTTCTCCAAGTCCTAAGTGCCATTTTCCAATAATAGCAGTGTTATACTTGGCTTTCTTCATCATTTGGGGCAATAATGTAGCTGCAGGAGATAAGTATCCCCAGCTTGCTGTTGGTTCCGTACGAATAACACCGGGAACTCCAACCATATCAGGATAACAACCAGTAAGCAACCCTGCCCTACTTGGTGAAGACACCGAAGAACTCGCATAGAAATTATTTAAACGAACACCATCAGAGAATAACTTATCAATATTAGGAGTTTGAAGATCTCTGGCATATTGGCAGGAGAGATCTCCCAAACCTAAATCATCAACCATAATCAATAATATATTCGGCTTCTGTTCATCAAGTTTTTGCGGTGAACTAGCATGGGATACGGAAGATATAACAATCCCGCCGGCTGCAAATAATAAGGATATCGACTTCATTGTTTTAATAACCATAGTTTTGAATTATAATACCATTAGAGATAGTCACTTCCCGAGATGGAATAGGTAAGAAAATACTGTACTTTTCAAACACACGTCTCATATATAAGTATTTAACTTCATCATAATCAGTGACATTCACATTTTCTAAAAGCTCAGCACTCCAGCCAGAACGTATCATATCAACTTTACGAATTCCCTCGCCCACAAACTCCAGCATACGCTCTTGTAACAAAGCAAGACGGAATTTTTCAAGTTCCGTTTGTGGTGTGATTCCCAAAACAGGTTTTACTACTGCAGGATCATCCAAATTTTCCCTATTCAAATCAGGCAAAACATTAGCATCGGCAGCCCGTCGTCTAACGTAGTTTATCATACGATACGCATCCACAGTAGGACCATTATTTAACTCTGCATCTGCCTCCGCCCAAATCAAATAAAGTTCAGCAAGACGGAGTACTACAAAATTATGGGGATGTTCCTGATTAGGATAATCCTTTACCCTCTCTACAGCATATTTCCCTATATTATAAGTCTTATCAGTCGCTAAAGGAGGCCACAGCGTTCCATTTCCTTTATATTTGAAACTCGTGATATTTTTATACTTACGCATATCACAATTAGCTTTCGTTGCAGGTGTTGGGAAGTTCTCTCCTATTGTTTTTCCACCAAACGGCATATAAGTATTAGCAATATTTCCTGTAGGTATTGCCCAGTTCCATGAACCCGGCCCCGAAATTCGTCCAACCCATCCACCTTCCGATTGTGAAAATCCATATTGGAACTGAACATCAAAAATCACTTCAACCGTATTTTCATAAGGGTAAAAGCTCTGCTCATAAGGCATGGATAACAAAGCATCTTCTGAAGAGAACCCTTCTTTTATTACTTTATCAGCATAAGTTTTGGCCTGCGTAAATAATTCTTTTTCCATATCGCGGGCCCATTCATAGGAATTAATATCGCCCTCTAATGCCAATTCAGCAGTTATTCCGACATATTTACCCATAGTCGCAGCAGTCAAACTTGCACGAGCCAACAACGCAGCCGCAGCAATACTTGTTGCACGACCAAACTCCTTCTCAGCTGCAAAATTCTTAGGAAGTACTGCATACGCATCTTTCAAATCCTGAAATATCTGCTCATACACCTTTTCCGTTGAAGAACGGGGCAGTACAGTCCCAACTCTCTCAGAACCGGGTAATGTGGTGCAAACCACTCCGCCATAAAGCGATACCAAATTATAATAACACAAGGCACGCAAGAATTTAGCTTCTGCCACATACTGTTTAATTACAGCATTTGGTGCACTTAGCTTCTCTGCATTAAAAATCAAAGTATTAGCCTGATTAATCATAGCATACTGTCCTGCATACACAGATTTCACAATCGTATTCTGTCCGGTTGATTTACATTTATCCAGCTCCTCCAAAAACAGTTGTTTAGATGCTCCTGCCGCAGAAGAACACATTTCATCAGTTGCCAATTCGCCCAATAAAGGAACACCTCCATTGTAATTACATAGATAATTCAAAATGCCCCCGTCCATGATTGGCAAACTACGTGCCCCGAGCATATCATATACTCCCATCAGGGCCATTTCATAATCCGCCGTTTTTTGGTAAAGTTGATCTTTACTCAATGAAGTGGTAACTTTCTCTTCTAAGAAAGACGTTTCACAAGATACTGACAGTATCAGGAATGCCAGCAGTAAAACTTGATTTAATAATGTATTTTTCATAATTCTATTGTACTTTAAATTAGAAACTAAGTGATATTCCAGTAATAATAGTCCTTGAACTCGGATAAGTGAAACGATAAAAACCACCCATAATCGGATTGTTGGATGCTACTTCCGGGTCATACCATTTGAATTTAGTAAAAGTAAGCAAATTTTGACCTGTCAAATAAATACGCGCCTTACTAATTCCAATAGAGTTCAACCATTGCGTAGGAAAAGTATAGCCAATGGTCAGATCTTTGATTTTCAGATAAGAGCCATCCTCAACCACCATACTGGATGCTACGGATTTATAAGAGTCAATAGTATAGTCAGGCCATATATTACTATCCCGGTAGGGTCTCCATGCGTTGTTATAAATATCTTGCAGAATATTTCTTGTATCATATCCCTGAAGGGGAAAATAATTGGCTACGAGAAATTTATTCCCATAAGAGAATTGCATAAAAAGATTAATATCAAAACCATTGAATTCAAATTTATTAACAAAACCTCCAAAGAACTTAGGAGCGCTGTTTCCTATATAAGTCCGGTCTTCAGGAGTCACATTATTATCTTCTCCAACAATATCACGAAACTTGGCGCTACCAGGCAATGGGACTCCGCCTGCATATTTGGGTTGCCCATCCATCAATACCGCTTTTTCTGTTCCACCTTTAATACGCTCATAGATGGCAGTGCATTGTTCTTTAGAAACCAGTCCCTTTGACGGATCCTGATCGATATAGAAGTTTTTATAATCAGCATACGTATAAACGCCATCGTAAATAAAACCATACATTGTGCCAACAGACTGTCCCGGTTGAAGGATAAATGCTTCATTATAAAGATTTCCTCCATTAAAGGTCAACGCGGCATTATCCCCTAAAGCCAAAACTTTGTTACGGTTGAAGGAAAGGTTGAAAGAAGACGTCCATAAGAAATTGCGATGTGACACATTGACCGTATTCAAAACAAATTCAAGACCTTTATTTTCAAGACTACCGGAATTATACATCATAGAAGCAAATCCCATGCTATAATCTAATGGCTTAGAAAGTAACAAATCAAACGTTTTCTTGAAATAAGCATCTATAGACAAGGTTATTCTATTACGAAACAAACCCAAATCTAAACCAACATTATACTGTTCAGTAGTCTCCCATGTCAAATCTGGGTTAGCTATTGACTGAACAATGATACCAGGTTTTAGTACAGAAGAGGGTTTCATTCCACCAGACTGATTAAACGAATAATACACATTTGCATAAACTTCCTGGCTGCTATACGGAGGAATACCTTGATTACCTGTACGCCCATAGCTTAACCGCAGTTTCAGATCTTCAATAGCTTCCAGAGATTTCATGAATGCCTCTTTTTTCATATTCCAAGCTAATGCAACAGAAGGAAAATAGGAAAATTTCTTGCCCTTTGGGAATTTACTTGAACCATCAGAACGAACACTGGCCGTGAAAAGATACTTCCCCTTATACGAGTAATTAATACGCCCCAGATAAGACACCAATGCACTGCTGAATTCTGACACAACCGGAGCCATAGTAGACAAACCATGTCCCACATTTCCTCCGGGCAATGAAGCAAAAACATCCATATAATCACGAGTTTCAATAGAGAAATTCCTTCCGGTTTGTTTCTCCATCGTATAGCCAAGTATCGCATTAATACTATGATCTTTATGAATAACTGTATTGTAAGTTAATAGATTCTCCCAAGACCAATTTCTTCGTTTTGCCCAAGCATTAGTTCCCCTACCATTAGTTGCCGCACCAGCCGCAATGGAAGCCGGATAAAAAATATTCTTATCCGTTTTGGTATCATCCAAGTTATAAGAAGTTTTAAAATGTAATCCTTTCATAAATTCATACTCTGCATACGTATTGATTATCATTCGAGTATTATTCAATGTGTTCCGAACCTGCTGTACATAATCCTTTGGATTTGACTGCATGTTATAGTCATCACTCAATTCACCACTTTCTGCCAGATCTGTTTCGTTCGAACGATAGTTTACCGGACGATAAGTGAGTGCTTGTTGAAACACATCAGCTCCTGCATCTTTTGAACCTCCCGAAGGTACCCCGTCCTGTGTAAAAGCAGCATAACTAAGGTTTACACCTACTTTCATACGCTTACCGATATTCTGGTCAATACGAGAACGAATGGTAAAACGGTTAAAACCGGAATTGTCAACCGTACCTTGCTGATCGGTATAAGCAGCACTCAATGCATATTTTGTATTCTCTGTACCACCACGGACACCGACATTATAATCTTGTATAATTGCGGTTTTAAAGAGAGCATCCTGCCAATTTAGAGAAGGAGTATTCATCAGCGAATCATATTTTTCTATATACGTGTTATCCTTACGCTCATGTGCCATATATTTCAAATAATCCGTTCCATTCAAAACATCAATCTTCTTAGAAACATTGCTAAACCCTACACTCGCTCCAAATGTAACTACCGGCTTTCCCACCATTCCCGACTTAGTTGTAATCAAAACAACACCATTCGCGCCACGAGAACCATAAATAGCCGTAGCAGACGCATCCTTCAAAATTTCAATAGAATGAATATCATTAGGATTAATGGACGAAAGCGGATTCACAACAGCTGAACTAAGCCCATCAATATTACCAACTCCTGTTCCGGCATCTTTCGTTATGGGCGCTCCATCAATCACATAAAGAGGCTCACTATCTGAATTAATGGAACCGGTTCCACGAATTTGAATACTAATGCCAGCACCTGGCTCTCCACTCGTATTGGTTATATTTACACCAGCCATACGTCCTGCCATGGACTGGTCAAGAGAAAGCATATGGGCATTACCAATATCGTTCCCTTTCATCGTAGAAACAGAACCCGTCAAGTCACTCTTTCGAACAGTTCCATAGCCTATCACAACTACCTCATCTATTTGTGTCTGGTCTTCATCTAATAGAATATCCAAATTCACCGGAGTTGTGCTTATTACTTTAACCTCTTTAGTCTTCATCCCCAAAAAAGAAACAGCCAATGTAGCCGGAACATTCTTTAAAGTCAAGGAGAAACGCCCTTCCATATCCGTTACTGTTCCTGTATTCATCCCCTTAATAAGAACAGTAGCTCCAGCAATGGGTTCTTTGTCAGATGCCAAACGAACCAAGCCTTGTACTTTTACTTGCGCTTGCACAGTAAAGCCACACATCAAGAATAAAAAGCATAGTATTAAGAAACTTCTCATAGCATTTAGAATATAATTTAAAATTAAACAATAGATTGATTTTTGCACAAAAGTAAGCGCTCCTTCCATAGCACACCCGCTCAAAAGTACCTTTTCTTTGCTCAAATCAACCATCGGATTAAAAATATAAAAAACCGAATATATCTATATAAAATAAATAAGTAACTTGCCCCACATTACCATGAAATCTATTATATACATGATATCAAAAATACTAAAATTCATTTGGCTATTATCATTTATATCTCTTTCTATTCACATATTTGCAAAAGAGACAGACTTCTATAGCCTGAATTCCCGTTTGCAAATTATCTCTGTAAACGAAGGATTACCGCAACAAGCGGTAACTTCCATCACACAAGATAAAAAAGGATTCATGTGGTTGGGTACCTATGACGGACTATGCCGTTACGACGGATATACCTGTAACAATTATCATCACATCAGCGGAGATACAACATCACTGAGTAACAACAGGGTTATTTCTACATTTGAAGATTCCAAAGGAAACATATGGATAGGTACAGAGGGTACTCCTTGTTTAAATCTATATAACTATGATGACGACACGTTCAGTATCCCTGAAGGACAAATATGGACAGACTGCAGAGCCTTAGCCGAAGGTACTGACGGAGTCATTTGGATAGGCACTTCCAATGGGCTTTTCTTCTTCAATATTCCAAATAAAAGCAAAAGAATTATCCCATATAAAACAGAAATACCCAGTCTAAATAATACTATTATAAAAAAAATAGTGTGTTCTTCCAATAATCGATTATGGATACTCACCTCAGAAGAAATAATCTGTCTGGATGAAGATAAGAATTTGGTAGAGCGTTATCAAGATGACTTTATACGTACTGCGCAAGACATATATTGCGACTCGACCTCCTCTATCTTTGTCTCACATCCGCAAGGGCTATACATAAAAGAACAGAATGAGATGTCTTTCTATAAAACGGAAATCACCAATCCGCTAACCACTGTCACCCAATTAAAGGAGAACATATATATAGCAGGGACAGAAGGTGACGGAATCATTCTCATCAACAAAGATGATGGAAAAAGGAAATACTCAATTCTATCTCCCGCTCTAAATTCTCATTCCTTCTTTAGCTCCAATCTAATTAGAAACTTCTATGTAGATAAATCGAAATGCTTATGGATAGGTTCAGGACATGGCGGAATAGCTATAATGAACCTTAATTCCAAGCATTTCCATACATTAAAAATGCCCAATCGGGAAGCACGTCCTCTAATCCGTTCTATTTTGAAAGATTCACAAAACAGATTATGGATTGGCATCAAATTAGGTGGGGTTTACATGTTGGAGAATGATAGTTACACAGAACTCAATATTGATAGAAAACAGAATTTCAATGCCATATTTGAAGATGCGGAATACAATATCTGGATTTGTACCAATCGTAACGTTTACATCTATCGTAATAAACATTTATACAATTTATTAGATATCAATGGTATTCCACACGACATTTATGAAAAAATACACTCGGCCAGTGCAATTATACAAGATAATCAAGGTGCTATTTGGATAGGTGGTACAGGTCATTTACTTCGTTTAAAGAATTTATTTAAACCTGACTTCCAATTCCAATACTTTGAAGCACCCTATACACAAGATATCTTTTGCATGAAAAAAGATAAAGAAGGAAAATTATGGTTTGGTTCCCGCTCTAAAGGAATTTATATATTAAGTCTTGACAGACAATCCGATATTACTGATTATAAGATAATCACAACCAAAGATTCTCCCATTAAAAGTAATCAAGTGTGGAGTATATGCCCCTCAAGCGAAGGACAATACATCTGGATTGCAACAGATTCCGGGATGAATTGTATTGATTTAGTAAATCGAACGGTTTTGAATACAAACACTTTTCCCAAATTATCCAATAGTAAAATAATGAATATTATAGAAGATGATAAAGGAGAATTATGGCTAAACACCAGTCAAGGGTTACTACGCTATAACCCAATAACCAATTATTACCGAGAGTATTACTACAATGATGGGCTTTGTAGCAATGCTACAACCGAAGCCAGCTTCTTTGATGATAAAAATAACACTCTATATATCGGTACTATCAATGGCATTACATACTTCAATCCACAAGAAATAAAAGATAATATTTATACTGCTGTTCCACAAATAACGAGCCTGACAATAAACAATTTCTATGAGAAATCTCAAAACAGTCAACTGATTTCAAACTCTCATAGAAAAAATCTTCTTACGAAAAACCAAATAACAATTGATTATCATAACAATAACTTCACCCTTAATTTCCTGGCACCTGATTTTCAAAATCCAGCACGAGTTTACTATGCTTACATACTGGAAGGAGCAGACTCTGAATGGCATTATTCTACTGCCCAAAATAGAAGTGCAAGCTATAATCAGTTACAGGCAGGAGTTTATACCTTCAGAGTGCGCGCTGCAAATTGTGATGGCATATGGAGTAATACAGAGCGAAGTATTTCAATCAAAGTGGAACCTGCCCCTTGGAATACATGGTGGGCCTATACACTTTACATTCTAACTATAATTGGTATTATTCTCATTATCTTCAGGTATTATGCAATTCAATACAAACTTAAAAAAGATATTCAAATAGAACATATTCAGCGAGAACATGAACAAATACTAAATGATACCAAACTCAAATTCCACACAAACATCTCGCATGAGATACGTACAGCTCTGACTCTCATATCAGCGCCACTAAACGATGTATTACTCAACAATGATCCGTCATCAAATTCTACAAAACTCAATATCATCCAGCGTAATGTAGAACATTTGAATAAACTTGTGTACCAATTTCTAGATTTACGGAAAATTGATAAAGAGGCTGTACCCTTGCAGGTAAAGAAGATGAATATAGTCTTCATCATTAAGGATATTTTCATCAGATTTGAAGAGGCTGCCAGCCTGCATAAAATTGACTTTAATTTATTATATGAAACATCAGATATTATAGGGTATTTTGATCAAGATAAAGTTATCAAAATTGTCAGCAACCTCATATCAAATGCTCTAAAGTTTACTCCGGAAGAAGGTTGTGTCACAGTCTTCGTAACACAGGACAAAGAATGGGTAGAATTGGCGGTAGAAGACACTGGATGTGGAATTGCTCCAGATGAGATTGAACACATCTTTGATCGTTACTATCAAAACAAGCAATGGCAAAATTCCGGTATGGGAATCGGACTTGCACTGGTTCAACATTTAGTAACACTACATAAAGGAACTATTTCAGTAAAAAGCTTTCCAACCAAAAGTGGTACTATTTTTTCCGTAAAATTGCCATTAGGAGAAGAGTACTACACAGAAGACGAGCGTATTGTTGAAGAGCAAACACAACCTATGCCAGAAGATATTTTTTATTTCGAGAGCAAATCCACTATTATGATTGTAGAAGATAATCAAGATATGCGTGAGTACCTCTATCTGAATCTAACTAAAAAATATAATGTTATTACCGCTTGCAATGTAGATACCGCTATGGATAAGATCCAAAAACATATACCCAATTTAATTTTACTTGATATTATGTTGCAAGAAAAGAGCGGGTTAGAGTTATGCACCATGCTAAAAGGGAATTTAATAACAAACCACATTCCTATTTTAATTTTATCCGCCAAAGCTAATCAAGAGGATATTGAATTAGGCTACAGTAAAGGAGCCGAAGATTATATTCTAAAACCATTCTCTATCGAAGTACTTTTAATGAAAATAAGCAATATCATCCTATATCGGCAAAAGCCCAGTATGCAAGGCAGTACACCTACCGAAACTAAGAATTCTCAAATAACAACAAATCCTTTTATGGACAAATTATTGGAGATCATACAAGAGAATATACATAATTCCGAATTTGGAGTCGGAACAATATGCGAAAATTTGAATATCAGTCGTACCCAATTGTATCGTAAAATAAAGGCTACAACTGATCTCTCAATCAATGCCTTGATCCGAGATTACAGAATGAAAAAAGCTTATAAATTACTTCAAGATAAAAACTACAACATTTCGGAAGTTATGTATCAAGTTGGCATCAACAGCAACTCTTACTTTACTAAAACATTCCGTGAATACTATGGCATATTACCTTCAGAATACATAAAAAAAAGAAATAACAACTAATATATTAATCAGACTCATCATGAATAAAAAAATCACTTATCTCATTCTTGCACTGATATTCAGTTTCAGTGTCCAAGGGCAACCTCTAAACAAGGAAAGCAAACCTTTCATTGGAGCACAGATTTTTATTGAGCCCGGACAAACAGACAAACAAATAGAAGGATGGTTTGCCCTTATGCAAGAGAGCGGAATGGAAGTATGCCGTATCCGAATGTTTGGCCTTTATATGAAAAAAAAAGACGGTAACTGGGATTTTTCCCTTTTCGACCGTGCTTTCCGCCTCGCAGACAAATATAATATCAAAGTTTACGCAACTCTATTTCCTGAAACTGATTTCTCTGATGTAGGAGGTTTTAAATTTCCTCATACTAATGCGCATCAGATGGAAATAGCGGAATATATACGTCAGGTAGTGACACACTTCTCTAAATATTCATGCCTGACCGCATGGGTACTAATCAATGAACCCGGAACACCTAATTTGCCATTTGATGAACCATTTACCCAAGATAAATATGTAAAATGGAAAGAAGAACATTCTTTTTCCATCTATAACCCTCAAGGATATCCTATTTTGAACTTTGAAAAAGAAAAATTCATTGTGGAATACCATAATTGGTATCTCAGTTGGTTGGCAGAACAAGTACAACAATACGATACACAGCATGATTTACACGTGAATCCACATAATATCTTCAAGCTTTCAAGCTATTATGACTTCCCGACATGGAGAAAATTTCTTCATTCATTAGGAGGATCAGCACATGCAAGCTGGCATTTCACCTATTTCCCACGAGAACGTTATACAGTAGCCATGTCTGCAAATGCCGAGCTAATCCGTGCAGGAGCAGGAGAACTTCCCTGGCTTATGACTGAATTACAAGGTGGTAATAACATATATAGCGGTGCTATCCCTATGTGTCCTAGTGCCGAAGAAATCACACAATGGTTATGGATAAATCTGGCATCCGAAGCTAAAGGTGAAATTTTTTGGAGCTTCAATGCACGGGCAACGGGAGCAGAAGCAGGCGAATGGGCCATGATTAACTTTAATGGTGAAGCATCCGACCGTCTCAAAGCAGCAGCTGATGTAGCAAAATTCATTCATACTCATGAAAACCAAATGGCAAAGATACGCACAGCAGAAAGTGGTATAACAATTTTGTATAATCGCACATCTATGTGGACGGAAGCTATACAAAATCAAAGCAGATCAGGTTATGCTGGACGCGGTGAGGGAGTAATGTGTTCTGCAATATCATATTTTGAAGTTTTATCAGAAATGGGACTTCAAAGCAGATTTTGCGAATTCGGTGAATATGATTTCACACATGAAAACTACAAAGACCAAGTTATTATACTATCCCATCAGGTTTCATTAAGTCCTAAAGAAATTACTAACTTAGAACAGTTTGTCCAAAAAGGAGGTACCCTATTAGTAGATGGACTCACTGGATTTTACGACGACACAGCTCATTGCACAATGGTTAGTGGTTTTACACTCGAAAAATTATTCGGAGCACGCCCATTGGAGTTTAAGATGATAAACAATTCATTCAGTCTGGACATAGACGGACTTTCACTTCCAGGATATTTATGGCGTGGTACTCTAACATTAAGTAATGCAACCAGTATCAGGACATTTGGAAATGAGATTACAGGAGTAGTCAATCAATTTGGAGACGGTCGAGTTGTGTGGGTGCCTACTCCATTAGGTTTAGGAGCGCGGCAAACCGGAAGTTATGCAGAACTAGCAAAATGGATTACTCGGCAACTTCCACTTGGTACTTTCTATAAAACCCCTCATTTCACCAAACACGAACCAAGAATGCTAATGAAAAGTTTCCAAATTGAAAGGAAATACTATTCATTAATAATCAACAAATCAGATATTGAACGAACTATATCTATAGAGGGAGCCAACCTTAAAAAAGCAAAAGTATGGTTTGCTGATAAAGCTGTAAAAGCCATAGAGCAACAAGTAACTATAGCACCGGAAGGAACAGTCATCATATGCTGGGATAGCATTTAAGGCTTTATTACCATCTTGTTATTCAAAGCATTGAATACTTGCAACAACAATAACGAAATCCCCTTTTGCTACCTCACCAGAATTATGAAATCCAAGAAAAGGAGCAAAAGAGGATGAAGAAACGAGAGAAGAGAGAGTATGTAACTATAGGTCCCGGAGTAGAACCCGGGACTTTCTTTTATTCTTTACAACCACCTAAAGCCTGGTAGAGATTGATAATTCCCTGTATCTCATCAAAGCGGTCGGCTATCTGCGTCAGTTGGACAGAGAGCAACGATTGCTGGGCAGTAAGTACTTCCAGATAGGTGGAGTTACCATGTTTCATTAACAGTTGCGTGCTGCGGACTGCGGTTCCCAATGAAGTGATCTGTCCGTCGCGCAACTCCGTTTTGCCACGGGCCACCTGCACTTGGGTAAGGGCATTATTCACTTCACTTCCAGCATTCAGCAGCGCCTGCTGGAAAGAAAGTTTAGCTTCTTCCTGTTGGGCTTTGGCTATTTTCAACTGTGCCATGTTTAATCCTTTATTAAATAAAGGTTGTGTCAGTGAACCAACTGCGGAGAGTAACAGCTTGCCCGGATTGATAATCATGCTTCCGGCAGAGTTTGTCCAACCTGCCGTACCTCCCAAGGTAATGGAGGGATAAAAAGCCGAACGTGCCTCATTCGTACTATAAAAGGCCTGTGCCAACGACAGCTCCGCACTCTTCACATCGGGACGGCGGGAAAGTAACTGCAAAGGTACTCCGACAGTAAGTTCTTCCGGGAAGCTTTGCCCCTGTAACTTTCCACGTTCGATAGCGTCGGGTACATCACCCAGTAAAATAGAAAGCGAATTCTCCACTTCACGGATTTGCTGTTTAAGGTCGAGCAAAGAGGCTTCTACCATATAACAGTTTGCTTCGGTCTGGGCTACTCCGGCCTCATCCGTCATACCTGCTGCTTTCATGGCACGCATTGTCTTCACGCTCTCACGCCACTTGGCGGCAGTTTCGGCAGAGACGTTGTATTGTGCATCGAGCATTAATAAGGTATAATACATATTTGCCACATTGGCTATCAACGAAGTGGTGACAGCTTGTTCGTACTCCAGGCTCTGAAGGTACAAAGCTTTCGCACGGCGTTTCGCATTGGTCAGTTTACCGAAAATATCAATTTCCCAACTGGCGGATGCTATGCCGCTGTACGTCCAGGAACCTTTTGATTTATCAAAGCTACTGACACCTCCCTGCGGAGTCAACATAAAAGAAGGCAGATAGGCCAGACGGGCGGATGACAGAGTGGCTTCCGCTTCTTTGATACGCCACTGAGCAGACTGCAAGTCGGTATTGCCTTGCAGTGCATGCTCAATGAGAGATTGTAGTTGCGGGTCGGTAAACAACTCGCGCCAGGAGAGAGAGGCGATAGAGGTGGTGTCTTCCACCTCTACATCCTGCCCGTAAAGTCCGTCGGTCTTGATTTCGGGACGTTCATATTTGGTATAGATGCCGCAACTACTCAACAGCAAGGCTGCGACAGCTAAAGCGATGATTTGTTTCTTCATTTTTCTTTTGATTGATGTTCTTCTATTTCTTTCTTACTCACTTCCATCTCCTCCTCAATCTGCCAGTCTTTGGTAGGCATGGACTGAGCCGGACGAAGACGTTCCTGTAACCACTGGAAGGTGACGAACAAAGCCGGAACGATGAAAAGCAATGCCAATGTACCGATGGTCATACCACCTACTACACCCGTACCCAACGAACGGTTACCGTTAGCACCTACTCCGGTAGCTACCACCAGCGGGAACAGACCGAAGATCATGGTGAGTGCCGTCATCAGGATAGGACGAAGACGGGCTTTGGCTGCACTGACTGCGGAAGCAATCAATCCCATGCCTGCTTTTCGGCGCTCGGCAGCATATTCCGTCAACAGAATGGCTGTCTTGGCAAGCAAACCGATCAACATAATCAAACCTGTTTGCAGATAAATGTTATTCTCCAATCCTGCTATCTTGGCAAACAAGAACGTACCCATCAGACCTACCGGAACCGCAAGAATAACTGCAAACGGAACGATAAAACTTTCATAAAGCGCACTCAGGATAAGATAGATCATCAGAATACAGATACCGAAGATAATTACCGTCGTACCACTCTGCTGGTTCTCTTCACGTGTGATACCACCGAAGTCATAACCGTAACCTTTCGGCAGGCTGATTTCTGCTGTCTCTTTCACAGCACGAATGGCATCACCCGTACTATATCCCTCGGCAGGCATGGCATTCACAGCTATGGAATTATACATATTGAAACGACTCAAAGTCTCGGCACCATAACTACGGGTCAGCGTAACGAACTGGCTCAGCGGAGCCATTTCACCGTTTGCCATCCGCACAAAGGTGTTGTGCAACGAAGTCTCATCCATGCGGTATTCAGGACCAGACTGTATCATAACCCTATATACCTTTGAGAAACGGTTGAAGTTAGATACATACTGTCCGCCATAGTAGCCCGAAAGTGTGGAAAGCACTGCATCCGGAGTAATGCCGGCACGTTTACATTTGGCAGCATCTACCTCGACAGTCCATTGCGGATAGCGCACATCGAAAGTTGAGTAAGCCATGGAGATTTCGGGACGCTGGTTCAAAGCACCCAGGTATTGCTGGGTAGTCTGGAAGAAGGTGTTCACATCCGTGCCCAACTTATCCTGTACATTCAGGTCGAGCGCATTACCCATACCATAACCCGGAATCATACCCGGAGCAATTGCAAAGATCGTGGCATCCTTGATATCTGCCGTGCGGGCATAGATCTGTCCGATGACAGCCTGCACCTGATCTTCTTTCTTTGTACGTTCATCCCAGGGTTTCAGCTTCATAACAATCATACCGAATGTATTTCCCTGTCCGGAAAGCAATCCGTAACCGGCTACTTTCTGGATATGCAACTTTTGCGGAAGAGCTTCCAAGCGTTCTTCTATACGAAGCATAACATCATCCGTAGTCTTCAGTGAGCTACCCGGAGCCGTACTTACGTTGACGAACAATACACCCTGGTCTTCATCAGGCACCAAACTGGTCTTCGTAGAGTTCATCAGAAGCACTAACAATACTACCGAACAAGCCAGTAATGACCATGACAACCAACGACGCTTAATAAAGAACAATACCGCATTCTTATATTTACTCACCACCACATCAAAAGCCGCATTAAACGAATTACGGAAGCGGGCGGCGAAATTATTCTTCTGCGTGCCATCTTCATTAATATAAGGCTTCAGCAACAGGGCGCAAAGGGCCGGACTCAGTGTCAAAGCGTTAATAGCCGAGATACCTACGGCAACCGCCATTGTCAAACCAAACTGCGTATAGAACGTACCGGACGTACCACTCATAAACGATACAGGGATGAACACCGCCATAAATACCAGTGAAGAGGTGATAACCGCATTACTGATGCCCTTCATAGCGTCGATACTTGCCATATAAGAAGACTTATACCCGACATCGAACCTAGACTGTACCGCCTCGACGACGACTATGGCATCGTCCACCACCGTACCGATCACAAGTACCAATGCAAACAGGGTAATCAGGTTGATACTGAATCCGGCAACGGCCATAAAAGCGAAAGTACCTACCAGTGACACGATGATACCCACCAACGGGATCAATGTGGAACGGATATCCTGCAAGAATACATATACCACCAGGATCACAAGAAGGATAGCCTCTATCAATGTCTTTACTACCTCATGGATAGAAGCGAACAGGAAGTCATTGGAACTCATCAACTGTGTCAGTTCCACACCTTTCGGCAGATCTTTGCGTACTTCATCCAGCAGGTTGTCGATGTTCTGGTTTACTTCCGTAGCATTGGAGCCGGCCGTCTGAAATATCATACAGGAAACACCATTGTGACCGTCCGTACCGCCTTTGTAGGCATAACTTTCCTTGCCCAGTTCCACATCTGCAATGTCTTTCAACTTCAGCACTTCACCGTCTTCCGTAGAACGGATTACGATTTCACCAAATTCCTCCGGTGTAATCAGACGGCCTTTATACTTCATGGTATATTGATAGGTTTCGTCCGAATTTTCACCGAACGAACCGGTAGCCGACTCAATATTCTGCTCGGCAAGCGCCATTGTCACGTCAGACGGAATCAGTTTGTACTGCGCCATCACATCAGGCTTCATCCAGACACGCATACTGTAGTCACCACCCATAATCATCATATCGCCCACACCTGCAATACGCAGCAACTGCGGCTTCAGGTTGATACTCATATAGTTGGCAAGGAAGTTTTCATCGTACGAATTATCGGGACTATGCAATGAAAACATCTGTAAGATACTGGTCTGGCGCTTCATAGTGGTCACACCTACTTGGGTTACTTCTCCCGGAAGCTGTCCGGTAGCTCTGGAAACACGATTCTGCACATTAACGGCAGCCATATCCGGGTCGGTTCCCTGCTTGAAATAAACAGTAATAGATACCGAACCGGCATTGGTAGCGGTGGACGTCATATAGGTCATGTCTTCCACACCGTTGATAGCTTCTTCCAACGGAGCGATAACACTCTTCTGCAAAGTTTCCGCACTGGCACCGTAGTACGTGGTGCTTACCATAACGGTAGGCGGAGCAATATCAGGATATTGTTCGACGGGCAGGGTAAACAACCCGATGATACCCAGAATGACAATCGTTATAGAAATGACTGCCGAAAATACCGGGCGTTCAATAAATGTTCTCAGATTCATGGATTAATCCTCCTTTGTTTGTTGATTAACGGTTTCTTGTGTTGCAGAGGATGCTGACTTAGCTTGAATAGGCGTACCTTCGCGCAATAATCCTACGCCTTCGGCCACAATTACATCACCCACATTCAAACCCTTGTCTACGATATACTCTTTTCCACCATTCACACGGGTCACCTCCACCGGAGCAGACTGTGCTTTACCATCTACTACTTTAAATACGAACACTTTATCCTGCACTTCATAAGTAGCCGCTTGCGGAACAACGATGCAGTTCCGTTTTTGAACAGGAACCACTACATTGCCGGCTCCCCCACTCTGTAACAATCCTTCTTTATTCGGGAATACAGCACGCAGGCTGACAGTTCCGGTAGAAGTATCGATAACTCCACTGATTGTTTCAATCTTACCCTGTGAAGGATAGGTAGATTTATCATTCAGAATCAGTCCAATAGCAGGCATTTCTTCCAGTGCTTTACTCCTGGAACCGTAGCGGCGCGTCATATCCAGCAACTGATTTTCCGTCATCGAGAAGTAAACGTACATATCGGAATTATCGGAAACCGTAGTCAACGGTTTAGGCAGACTGGCACTGACCAAAGCACCCACACGATAGGGCAAAGTGCCTACAACACCATCGGCAGGACTCTTCACTTCCGTATAAGAAAGGTTATTGGCGGCACTTACACGTTGCGCTTCCGTCTGCGCCAATTGTGCTTTCGCCGTCAGCAGGTTATTATAAGATGTCTGCAAATCGAACTCGGAAATCACGTTCTGGGCAAACAATTCTTTTTTACTGTCATACGTCAGTTGAGCCGTAGATACACTTGCACGTGCTGCCTCTACATTGGCTTCCGCAGTCTGCAAAGCCGCGCGGTAAGGCACTTGGTCGATAATAAACAAGACTTGTCCTTTGCGGACTGCCTGACCTTCTTCCACGCAAAGCTTAGTCAGGAAACCGGACACCTGTGGGTAAATGTCAATGTCTTGTCTTCCCCGGATACTCGCTGAATAGGTCGTTTGCAATTCCTTGTCGGATGTCGTGATTCTCATCACCTCATACTCAGAACTGGTCTGCACGGTAGGAGTCTGTCCGCATGCTACCAATGTTACTCCACAAATGAATGTCATCATCTGTCTAATCAATCTCTTCTTTGTTGTCATACTACAATCTTTTTAAAAACATCTTTTGTTATGTCGGCGGCAAAGGTATGCCGTTTTTGAACAACAACTTGTTTCATTTGTCGCACTCCTTTGTTCATTTTCGGAACGGTTTGCTTAACATTCCAAAAAGAACTTCTACCTTTGTTCCAACAAAACTTTAAAAAGATAAAGTATGAATCCATTATTAACTACGAAAGCAGAAACCTTCAGAGCCGGGACCGATAACCTGGAGTTTTACCACAACCGACTCATCAAACTGACAAACGGAGTCCTTTTGTTCTGTTCAGGCGGCGAAGCGGAAATCACCATAGATCTGGAGAAACATCATATTATACCGAATACGAATATCATGCTGTTGCCCGGCTCTATCCTTTCGCTCAGATCGGCCAGTCCGGACTTCCGGATACACTATTTCGCTTATTCGGGCGAAATGATGAAGGTGGCCTGTTTCCGCCTGGACCCGGCATTTATACATTTCATGAAGGAGAATTCCTGTTATACACATACCAGACCCGAAACAATACGTCCCATTCTGAGAATGATAGAGGCAAGTGCTGCTATTTATGCCGATAAGGAAAACCAGTTCCGCGAGAGCATTGCCCAAAACCTGCTTCAGATATTTTTTCTGGATACGTATGATAAGGTGCAGAGATACTTCACGAAGGAACAATTGGAAGGAGGCAACCGGAAAGGGCAACTGTTCAAAAAGTTCATTCACCTGGTACACAGCAATTGTACCATGCAACGGGATGTAGCCTTTTATGCCGAGCAACTTTGTATTTCTACACGCTACCTTTCTGCCATTACTAAAGAGATAGGTCAGATTTCCGCTAAAGAGCTCATTGATGAGTTTCTTATACTGGAAATAAAGGTAACGTTACAATCTACCAACTTATCGTTAAAAGAAATAGCCGACCGTTATAATTTCCCCGACCAATCATTTTTTGGACGGTACTTTAAAAAACACACAGGAATGTCACCGAAGGAGTACAGGACAACAGGGGCGTGAGTAAAAGACAACAATGCAGAGTTGCCTTCGCCACCTATTTGTAGAAGTCAACAGTCTCTTTGATTAATATATCTATTGGAGTATAGTTTTCTATATTTCCAGTTTCATTATACAGTAAATAATCAATTGCAGCTCTCATAGCTGCTTCACCTTGATATTCCGGACGCTCGGCTATAAGAAAATTTATACTGCCACTTTTCAGGCAATCGACATTTTTCTTGTTTGTTCCAAAGCCAATTAATTTGATATTAGTGATATTGCGTTCTTTAAAATAGTCAGCGATAAGATACCCTTTAGTGTCAAAAACTGCGGCACCGCCAATGTTATGATACTCATCAAATAAACGATCGAGAAGCCTGTCATTCTCTTTTTTATTTTCATAATTGTATTGTCCTGAATGCACTTTAATATGTGGGAAATGTTCTTTCAGGTAAGCTATGAAGCCATAAGATCTACTTAGTGATTGTATTGATGTTTTGTCGCCAATTCTTTTTGGTTGAAAGAGAACAGCATCTTTTCCATTTTCTAATATAGTTGTTAATAACCTTGCTTGTACAATGCCAGTCTGATATGGATGTGGCCCGAAAAAAGCCAGAGGTTTTGTATTTTCAACGAATGTGTCAATATAAATATAGGGGATATTCTTTATAAACAATTGATTGGCAAACATGAAAGTTTCATCAAAAAAAGAGGGGCCTATAAGTATAGCATCCGACTTCATAGATATCGCTTTACTAAAAGCGTCACGACAGGAATGTATGTTGAATTGGTTGTAATAAAGGAAATTAAGTTTTATCTCAATATGAGCAGAGTAATAAATCATATGTTCTATCCCTCTTTTTACGGCATGCCAATAATCCCCCTCCGCATGTTGCGGAAGAATGGCTAATATTCGAAATCGTTTATTTTCTTCCTTGGCTTGGACACCAGAAGACTTAGAGTAATTGATCTTTATCAACACTTCTTCGATTTTCTTTCGACTATCTAACGAAACTTCACCTCTGTTGTGTATAACCCTATCGACTGTTCCAGTTGAAACACCCGCTAGTTCAGCAATATCCTTAATCCTATACTTCTTTGCCATACCTTCTGCAATTTTATTTTTGTGCAAAGATAGCAATAAAACCATTTCCGTGCAAACACACGGAGATATTTTTTATGGTAAAAACGATATACTACACTGATTAAAGGGCCACTACATGTGTTATAAAACATATTATTTGATTTGTTTTATCTCTATTAAATCCCATATATTTGCAATCACACGGGAAAGCACGATAGCATCAACATCCTGTATTACAATCATTTTATAAATTTATAATAATTTCCGTGCATTTTACGATACGTTTTACACGGATATATAAATAACAAAAAGTATGTGTTATATGAAGCTTATTAAAATTCTTCTTCTAACTGTTATTCCCTTCACCCATACCTATGGAGCGGATCATAACATTACATTCTTCGGTGCTAAAGCCGATGGCATAACAGTTTCTACTAAAGCCATACAAAAGGCAATAGATGAAAGTTCAAAAAGGGGGGGGCGAGTTATTATTCCGGCTGGTGATTTTATTACCGGAACACTATTCTTGAAAGACAATACAACATTGTTTTTTGAGAAAAATGCACGGTTGTTAGGTTCTAAAGAATTAAGCGATTATCCGAAAACAACAGTTGGATTCAGGTTCTTTGGTGATACATGGGTGTACCAGTCTTTAATTATTGCCCATAACGTAAATAATATCACGATAGAAGGCGAAGGCACTATTGACGGACAAGGAGCAGCCTTTCCTGTTACGACCAAAGTAAAGCCCGATCGTTATCGTAATCGTCCATATCTTTTATGGATAGCCGATTGTAAGAATGTAACAGTGAAAAACATTGAGTTGAGAAGTTCGGCAATGTGGTTACAATCTTATATAAGATGCGAAAAACTCCGGATTGATGGAATCAGAGTATTCAATCATGCCAATAAAAATAATGACTTGATGGATATTGATGGTTGCAAGGACGTTGTTATTACCAATATTGTTGGTGATGCCGATGATGATGGAATTACCTTCAAAAGTACTACAGATCGTATCAGTGAAAATATAGTTGTATCGAATTGCATCCTTAGTAGCCATTGTAATGCAATAAAATTCGGAACTGAAAGTACAGCTGGATTCCGGAACGTAGTCATTACCAATTGTATAATCCGGAAATCTGCCGCCAAGGATGCGAAAACTGGATTTCCCGAGGGCATCTGCGGTATAGCACTTGAAATAGTGGATGGTGGTATTATGGAAAATATCAATATTTCAAATATTGTGGTTGATGGTCCCCGCGTACCACTGTTTGTTCGTCTTGGAAACAGAGCACGCAAACATTACAATGAGGCTCCTCAACCTCCTATCGGTTCAATCTCAAATATAAATATCAGTGGTATAACCGCTTATGCCTCTTCGCCTATTGGTTGCTCTATTACTGGGATATTCAAGGGTAAGATCAAAGGAATCTCATTGTCGAACTGTCGCTTTGCGTGTCCTGGTGGGATATCCGAAAATATGAACAATGTGATTATGAAAGAACTTGAAGAGCTATATCCCGAATCAACCATGTTCGGATTATTACCTTCTTATGGTTTGTATGTAAGACACGTTAATGACATCAATTTGGATAATATCGTATTTGAGCTGAAACAGGAAGATTCTCGCCCTGCGATTGTCTGTGATGACGTAACCGGTGGGAATATCCGGAATATAACCACAATAGGAGCAAAGAACAAGGCTGAAATCAGAATACTGGATAATTCAGTCATTGAATTAAAATAATTTTCAGAAAAAATCACTTGATATATAAAACTAAATAAGAACCATAATGAAAACAAAGTTATTTTCTGTATTGCTATTCATCAGCTGTATATTAAATGCACAGATAGTAAAACAGCCAACAAAGGCCGAGCTTATAAAAGCCCTGAATGAATGTACATTATATGCCACTAACGTATTACTGGATGAAGAAGGAAAATCACGTTGCGATTACAACGTGATTGAAGGGAAATGGTATCCCTACGAAGAACCCTGGCACACGGGACAAGTAATATTAGGTTTGCTGGAAGCCTACAAAGTTACCGGAAATAAAGAAGCTTTAGCTGCTGCTCGTAGAGCCGGAGACTGGTGGATAAATCTTGAGATAAAAGATAACCCAAGGTTTGCTGGTATGGTTGCGGCTACTCATGGCGATGATATTGGTAATGACCAAATCGTGTTTGCCACAACAAGTGATGGTACACCGGGTATTTTTGAATTAAGCCGTGTTACGGGTGATCCGAAGTATGCAGAAGTCGCAACATCAGCCTCCAAGTGGTTATTGGAAAATATGTATTATCCCGAAGAAGGTGTATGCTATGATCTTGCCGATTTGAAAACAGGTGAAGTGCTTACACAAAACAGTCCTTTTTATAAAAATAAGAAAGACCAAAAATTGGAAGATGTTTCTCGTCCCAATACCGAAGGGTCTCCTTTTAAAGATGCCTATGAATTCTCAAAAGACGAAAAGTTCAAGAATGCACATATCCTGTTATCCAATTCATTGATAGAAAAACAGGATAAAGATGGAATATGGATGCGTTATATGCCTAACCACATGGAAGTCTCCTCTTTTCATCCCCGCTTCAATTTGTGGTATGCCGAATCTTTACTTGAGGCTTATGAACTAACAAAAGATAGAAAATATCTTGAAGCGGCTGCAAAGACAGCTCGTACATATGCCAAAGCACAGCAAAAAGACGGGACCATTTATTATGTGAATTATACAGACGGAAAACCTTCGGATAAAGGTTCAATATGTGGTTCGGCTGTTGCTTTTGCCGGAATACTTTGGATACGTTTGGCCGGATATGGTTACGATGAATTTATCCCTTATTATGAGAGGAGTATAAACTGGGTACTTAAAAACAGATATGCAATAAATCATCCTGATCCTAATCTTCGTGGAGCCGTGGTAAATACGCGCTACCGCTCAAAGAAAGGAAAGGTGTGGCTTACCAGTCGCGACGTAGGCACATCGTTCGGGTTACGTTTTATTGCTGCGTATTATCAATTAAAATACAACAAGTAAGAATGATGAATTGGATTAAAGAATTAAAAGTAGATGCCCTGAAGGTTTACGTTTACGAAACCCGGGCAGAAATGGGCGTATCTGCTTATGAATTTTACAAGCAGAAGATTTTACAAATGATGACTAACAGAAAAGAAAACATCAGAGCGATATTTGCTGCTGCCCACTCTCAAAGTGATTTCTTCGAAGCTCTAGTCAATGACAGAGATATTGATTTTAGCCGTATTGATGCTTTCCACATGGATGAATATATAGGATTAGGCGATGATGCCCCTCAAAACTTCGGAAACTTCCTGAAAAACAGAATCTTCTCCAGACAGAACTTCAATTCAGTGAATTATGTGAATCCAAGTGCAAATGATATCAACGCTGAGTGTAAACGATATGAAAAACTACTGAGAGAAGCACCTCTTGATATCGTCAGCCTTGGTATTGGAGAAAATGGGCATATAGCATTTAACGATCCGCATGAAGCTCGTTTTTATGATCCACAATGGGTGAGAGAAACATCTCTGGATGTGGTCTGTCGCCAACAACAGGTCAATGACAAGGAATTTTCGCGTCTTGACGAAGTTCCCGAAACAGCCCTGACACTAACGATTCCGGCATTAATGTCATGTAAAACTGTTATTGGAGTTGTTCCTGACGTTCGCAAGGCAAAAGCTGTGTATGAAACACTAAATGGACCGGTTTCAGAAACCTGTCCGGCATCAATACTAAGAATACATAATGATGCAACTTTGTTTATAGATAAAGATGCTGCAAGTTTATTAGAAATTTAACACCTTAAATTTTATGAGAGATACTTTGAAATTATTCGTTTTTTGGGTTGTAATGTTGATCCCAGTATCAATGTTTGCACAAGACAAAGGAAACCTTCGTGGAACAATAAAAGATAATACCGGGGGCACACTTCCGGGGGCATCTGTTTCGATTAAAGGAAGTACGCTCGGAACGGCATCCAATATGGATGGTGAGTACGTATTGCAGGGAATACCTGTAGGAGAAGTAAACATTGAGGTTAATTATTTAGGATACAAACAAATATCCGAAACTATAACCATCACTGCCGGAAAAACCGTTTCAAGGGATTTTATTATGCAAGAGAATTCTTATGAACTGGGCGATATCGTCATCTCAGCAGCCGTCAGTGGACAACAACGTGCTTTAAATCAGCAAAAAGTAGCTGATAATCTGATGCAGGTTATCTCTGCCGACGAAATAGGGAAATTCCCTGATCCGAATGTATCCGACGCTTTAAAACGTTTGAGTGGTATTACAACTGATGGAAAAGAAGTTCAACTCCGTGGTACTCCAGCCAGTTTCACTAATATCAATATGAATGGTGAACAAATTATGAGTAGTCAAGAATCAGGTAAACGAAATGAAGCGCTAGATGTTATTCCTTCTGACCTGTTAGCTTCGATGGAAGTTCAGAAAACGCTGTTACCTTCTAATGACGGAGACGCCATCGCAGGGGTTATTAATATGCGTACCGGAACTGCACGTTCATTGAAACCTAAATTCTCTGTAGATCTGGGAAGCGGATATTCTGACATACGCGAAAAAGTAAACTATAACGCTAAAGCAGGTTATTCACAACGTTTCTTCCCAACCAGCAAGAACTCAAATGGCGTTTTAGGGATTGCAGCAAACTACAGTTTCTTAAGAAATAATAGTGGATATGACCGTTTGGAAGCCGAAGCATGGGAGCCTTACAAGTTGACAGAAAAAGCTACAGGTGAAGTTGTTTCCGATGAAATGTATATTCCTACAGATTATCGTTACCGCTACCAAACCAGTACGGTAACCCGTAACGGTATGACATTTGTTGCAGATTGGGCTCCAACTGTAAATACTAAATTTACATTAAGTGCCGTTTATAATGAACGTAAAGATGATGCTGAAAGATATAGAAACCGACTTCGTTTCCGCGACAATGGAAATGGCTATTATTTAATGGAAGACGGTTCTATTGGTTCGGAACGTATGCGTAGTATCACACAGGTTTCAACTCAAAACGAGAAAATACGTAATTTTAATATCAATCTGGACGGAGAATCGACAATAGGTAGTTGGAAAGTTGATGGAGGATTATTCTACACACTGTCAAAACGTAATTACGAAAGTGAAATGATGGGATTCCAAACCCCCGAATGGAGAGCTGGAAAGAAAGTAAATGGAGTTACTATTCCAAAAGGAACAGTTATTGGAGTAATGCCCACTATTTACACCAAATACTTAACGGGAAAGTATACTTACGAGCCAACAGGTAATATGGGGACAGAAGCTCCGGATGCTATATCAAGATATAACCTTTATACAGTAGAGAATAACAATCAAATTACTGAAGGTACAAACTTTACCGCAAGAGCTAACGTTTCAAAAAACTACTATATAAAAGATTATGCATCAACATTCTCATTCGGAGTCAAAAGTAAATTTATGAATAACACCGGAGAAGTGCCCGTAGGAACAAACACATATTCCTATACAGCAAGTGAAGCAAATAATCTAAGCAACTTATTATACACTGAACAACTGGATACGAAATTCCTGAATAATAAACTTCATTTTGGCAAGGTACCTAGCTTTAGTAAGACTAAAGCATACATGAACAATCCTGTAAATGCCGGTGATGCAAGAGTAAACGAATACTTTTCAAATATGAATCGTGAAGGAACTTATTATGATACCCAGGAAAAAGTTTTTGCAGGATATGTAATGAATAAGACGCAAATAGACAATGTTATGTTGTTGGCCGGCGTGCGTGTTGAACACACTCGCGTGAACTACAAGGCAAACAAAATAGAACCTTATGTAGATCCGAATGCTCCGATACAGAACGACAATCCGGATGCATTTAATGCTTATAAAAGTACACTTGTTAGTGAAAAATTACATTATACTAAATTCTTGCCAAACCTTCAAATGAAGGCCGATATGTCTCAAAATACAGTTCTCCGCATATCTTGGACAACAGGATACTCGCGTCCTAATATTCTTGACCTTGTACCTAGTCAAGGTGTTTCTCAGGATCTGGAACGTGTAACTCTTGGGAATCCGGAATTAAAACCAGCTTACGCTAATAATTTCGATATTCTTATCGAACAATATTTACCAAGTGTAGGTCTTATTTCGTTAGCCGCATTTCATAAGAACATACAAAAATTCCAATTCTTGAATGAAGGTATTCTGGATGACCCTACCAGCAATTATAATGGATGGCAAGTTATACAAACTAAGAATGGTGAATCTGCTAAAGTATTCGGTGCTGAAGTAACATTAAATTCAGCCTTAACCTTCTTACCTTCATTCCTGAAAAACTTAGTGCTTACAACAAACTATACATATGTATTCTCGCAAGCCACAACAGATAAAGACAGAGGGGTTACTCGTTTACCAGGTCAGGCTGAAAGTACAGCCAATTTAGCTTTGGCATACTCAACCAAACGTTTCACGTTACAAGCTTCTATGAATTATATGGGTTCATTCATCAACGCTTTAGGCTCTAATTCAGAACGTGATATTTGGCAAGATGGTCGCTGGCAGCTAGACTTGAACGGATCGGTAAACATATATAAAGGGCTAACTTTCTGGGTGGAAGTTGTAAATGCACTTAATAGCGAAAGTTATGCTTACTTCGGTAATAAAGAGCGTGCATATAAACTTCAATATAATGGTGTAACCGGCCGTGGAGGATTTACATATAAATTCTAATAATAAAGTGCCGTAATCAGATTTTCGATGCCATATTGGTTCAATATGGCATCGAACTCTTAAAAATATCAACTTATGAAAGCAAATACGATCATATTATCCATTATCTTCAGTGCTATCTTGTCTATACATTTTTTATACGGACAAGTTAACATTCCCGATAAGCAAATACCGCATCCTCGTATTCTATTGACTGAAGAGGAAAAGACACAGTTAGTTAAAAATGTATCAAGTGATTCGATTTGGAGTGTATTGCAACAAAATACATTGGAAGCCTGTGATCAACTTCTTATAACCACACCTCTTAAACGTAAATTAGAAGGTATACGTTTACTCGGGACATCGAGAGAAGTTCTATATCGTATTTTTATGCTTTCGTATGCTTACCGTACAACGACAGAAAGCAAATACGCCAAACGTGCCAAGGCCGAGTTATTGGCCGTTTCGCAGTACTCAGATTGGAATCCAACTCATTTTCTTGACGTAGCCGAAATGACGTTGGCTGTTTCAATAGGTTACGACTGGCTATATAATACATTAGATAAAGATTCCCGGAAGATAATAAGAAATGCAATTTTAGAAAAAGGAATCAATCCTTCCTTAAACAACCAATATAATGGGTTCCTCACAAGAGAGAACAATTGGAACCAAGTATGCAATACAGCTATGGCTTATGGCGCTATAGCCATAATGGAAGACCAGCCTAAACTAGCTAAAGAAATCATTGAACGCTCTATTGAAAGCATTCGCAAACCCATGAAACGATATGGACCGGACGGAGCCTATCCCGAAGGGTATGGGTACTGGCATTATGGCACTACCTACAATGTGATGCTTTTGGCTTTATTGAAACAAATGTATGGAACGGACTTTGGCCTGTCGGACATTCCCGGCTTTACTAAAAGTGCATATTACATTATGCATATGATTGGTCCTACACTGCAACCTTTCAACTTTGGAGACTCCGATGCAGGAATTCGCCTCAACACATCTATGTTCTGGTTTGCAAAGGAAATGAACGATCCCAGTTTGTTAAATTACGAAATCAATTATCTACTTAACCTCAAAAAATATAACTATGAACAGTATAGTCGTATGTTGCCCTCCATATTTCTTTTCGGACATAATTTTAAATTAAATAAAGTAAATACTGACAGGCTGCCCCTTACTTTTGTTGCTCAAAATGAGACTCCTGTATCATTAATGCGTACAGCTTGGGGGACAAAAGACGCAATTTATGTAGGTATAAAAGGTGGTATGCCTTCTGATAACACCCACAACCATTTGGATCAAGGCTCATTCGTAATCGATGCACTGGGAGTACGTTGGGCCATTGACTTAGGTCCACAAGATTACGGATCGCTTGAAAAACACGGACTTTCCATTTGGGATGTGACTCAAAACAGTGATCGGTGGAAAATATTCAGGTATACAAATTTAGCCCATAATGTATTTACTATAAATGACAAACTCTTTGATGTAAAAGGATATGCTAAAATCAAATCACACAAGAATACACCGAAGTTAAAGGAAACCCTAATTGACCTTTCATCATTATATAACGGTCATCTGGCTTATGCTTCACGTTATATCGCTATTGTCAATGAAGAGTATATTGAAATAAAAGATGAGGTAAGGACCAATACTGAGCCAGCAGATTTAAGCTGGCAGATGCTCACAAAAGCTAAAGTAAAAACAGTTGATGGGGGGTTCTTCTTGATACAGGATGAAAAATCTATATTTGTATCTGTTCCTGCAGGAACAGAACCATTTGTTACGCCCGCAACTTCTGTTAAAAACTTTGATGCACCTAACCCAGGTGTGAGTATCATTGGTTATAAAATAAAGCTTACATCCCAAACAACTCAAACGTTGACAGTACGTTTGTTTCCTCAAAGCATAGATAAAATACAGGAGATATGTGACCGCGTTGCTACTTGGCAGATCAACCACCAAGCCTCGGCAAAACATCATGCATTGGATTGGACAAACGGGGCCTGGTATAAAGGTCTGTCAGAATGGGCAAAAGAAGTGCGCAAAGAAACTTATTTTGATTTCTTAAAAGCTCAAGGTGAACGTCACGGCTATAACGTTTATTACAGACCTTATCATGCCGATGACATTTGTGTCTCACAAATGTATCTGGAGCTATACAAAAGATATGGTGATAAAGAATTCATTACTCATACCATAGAACGACTTGATTATGTAATAAACAATCCATCGAAAGCACCTTTGGCAAAAAATCACCCTAAAGGTCGGGATGAACGTTGGTCATGGTGCGACGCACTGTTCATGGCTCCACCTGTTTATGCCGGATTATATACATTAACCGGTAATAAAAAGTACGTTGACTTTATGGATAAAGAATTTAAAGAATGTACCGACTCACTCTACGATAAAAGTGCAAAATTATATTTCCGAGATTGTACGAAGATTAACCTTCGCGAGGCAAACGGAGAAAAACAATTCTGGGCACGTGGTAATGGATGGGTATTAGCCAGTATCCCGATTATCCTAGACAATCTACCAAAGGATTATCACAATAGGCAATATTATATCAACTTGTTCAAGGATTTAGCTGAAGGTATTTTGAAAACACAAGATGATAGAGGATCCTGGCATGCGAGTTTATTAGATAGTGATTCATACCCTTTACCCGAAAACAGTGCTTCGGCATTCTTCTGTTATGGTATAGCATGGGGAATAAGAAATGGATTACTTGATAGAAGAACCTATATGGAACCAGTGCTTAGGGCATGGGCTACATTATGCAGCTATATACATAAAGATGGGAAAATGGGTTATATTCAACCTGTAGGACATGATCCAAAACCAGCTGATGAGAATACAACAGATGTGTATGGTATAGGCGCTTTCCTCCTAGCCGGATCAGAAATAATGAAATTGGAAAAGAATAACCAAAAATAAAAAATAATGAATAAGACACTCAACCATGTAACAATGAACAAAAGAACCAATTATCGTTGGGTCATATGTTCTATGCTGTTTTTTGCTACAACCATTAATTACCTGGACCGTCAAGTACTTTCGCTTACTTGGAAGGATTTCATTGCTCCGGAATTCCACTGGACAAATACCCATTATGGAACAATAACAGCTTTATTCTCCATATTCTATGCTGTGAGTATGCTGTTTGCTGGAAAGTTTATTGATAAGACAGGTACAAAGAAAGGATATTTGTGGGCCATTGGCATTTGGTCCATCGGAGCATGTTTACACGCTTTCTGTGGTATTATCACCTCAGGAGCTGTTACCGGTCAATGGCTAGTTGGATTTACCGGCGCCAAAGAAGCAATTGCCACAATTGGTAATACCACTCTTATTGTAACAGTAAGCGTAACATTATTCATCATCGCCCGTATGATTCTGGCACTTGGTGAGTCTGGTAATTATCCAGCAGCAATAAAAACAACAGCGGAATATTTTCCTAAAAAAGACAGAGCTTTGGCAACAAGTCTTTTTGATTGCGGTTCCGTTGTCGGAGCATTGGCAGCTCCTGTAACCATCCCTGCCATAGCAGAAGCATGGGGATGGGAAATGGCCTTTCTTGTGATCGGTGCACTTGGCTTCATTTGGATGGGAGCATGGATGTTGATTTATAAAAAACCATATATGAATCCAAAAGTAAACGAGAGTGAGCTACAGTACATTAATCAGGATGGACAGGATACGAAGAAGGGAAAAGAGAAAGTTCCTTACCTGACCTGTCTAAAATATAAGCAAACCTGGGCATTTGCCTTAGGCAAGTTTCTGACAGACGGTGTTTGGTTTTTCTTTTTATTTTGGACTCCAGCTTATCTAAGTGCCGTATATGATATTAAATCATCCGACCCCAAAGGACAATTAGCTATATTCTTGTTATATCTGATTTCACTAATATCCATTGTTGGAGGTTGGTTACCATCTTATTTTGTAGACAAGAAAAAAATGAATCCTTATGATGGACGCATGAAAACAATGTTGATTTTTGCATCCTTCTTACTGATTGCCCTTTTTGCCCAGCCATTAGGACACATATCTTATTGGATACCGATCATATGTGTGGGTATTGCAATGGCAGGTCATCAGGCCTGGTCGGCAAATATATTCACTACTGTTAGTGATATGTTTCCTAAGAAAGCGGTCGGAACAATTATCGGAATTGGTGGAATGGCCGGTGGTATTGGTGCGTTTATCATCAACAAAGGTTCAGGCGTATTGTTTGATTATGCAGATCAAACGCAAATGGTTTTCATGGGCTTCAAAGGAGAAGAAGCCGGATATTTTATTATATTTTCAGTTTGTGCCTTCTCTCACTTGATTGGTTGGGTGGTTATGAAAGCATTGGTCCCCAGATATAAACCGATTACTGATTTATAAAAAAATAGGATGAACAAGTTGAAATTGATTTTACTATTTGTCAGTTTTATATTCCTGACACCAAAGATATTTTCCTATAGAGATACATGTCGTATATCTAGTAAAGAATATTACACAGCAAAGAGAATTGACACCCTCAGCTTACATGCTATGCGTATGCTTTCGGAATTGAATGCTTCTGTGATGAAGCATGTCAATTCAGACAAAGACTCTCCGGATTATGGTGGTATCTACTGCCCACATTGTAAATTATATCACACGCGAGCTGCAGAGACAGTTTATCCTTTTGCATATGAGTATCATAAAATGGGAAATAAAACCTATTTGAGAGCGGCAATCAATGCCGGGAACTGGCTTATAAAACAGCAGGAAGATAACGGAGCATGGCTCGAAACACCGGAAGAATGGACAGGTACAACTACCGATCAGGTATTAATGATGGCATTAGCATATCCCATTCTAAAGTCACATTTATCGAAAAAAGAGAAAGATTCGTGGCTGCATTCCATTGAGAAAGCAGGCGATTATCTTGTCAAAGTGATGTCACCCCAATTCGCCAGTATCAATTATTGTGCAACAACTACCGCCAGTCTAATGGCTGTAAACGAAATCATAAATAAACAATCCTATCAGAATAAAGCACGAGAACTGGCCTACCAAGTGGTTGGTAAAATGGATCAGGATTACTTCCTTACAGGCGAAGGTGGGCGTGTATTCGGAGTGAAATATGGAATAGATCTAGGATATAACCTTGAAATGTCTCTTTGGGGATTAGCTTTATTTGCGCAGTTGGCAAAAGATGATGCGGTTAAACAAATTGTAGAAAAATCACTAGCACAGCACCTGTATTTCATTTATCCTGACGGATCGATGGACGCTTCGTGGGGAATCCGTTCTAATAAATGGACTTGTTTTGGTAGTGGTACTTCTGATGGATGTCAGGTACTCTTTAGTCTGTTTATGGATAAAAACGATCAGTATCGTACGGCCGCTATCCGAAACATACAATTTCTTAAAACTTGTATGAAAAACGGTATTGTTGGTTTTGGACCTTTGTATTACAATATGTATGATTGCCAACCTTGCATTTATCCCACTTTTACCAAAGCCAAGAATATGGCAATGGCAGTAGCATTAGCAAAAGCTGATGTGGGTAAAGTACCACAGTTACCTCTTGATAAAACAGGCATGCATTATTTTCCAACATTGAACCTGACGGTGTCAAGAACAGCACAGTGGTGTGTTACTATATCAGGATATACGTACAAAGATCCGGCGGGAGATCGCACAAAATATATGCACCGTCCTAGTGGAGGTACAATAACTAACCTTTGGTTAAACGGACATGGATACTTCCAAGCATCCTCGCAAACCATCTATAAAAGATGGGAGCCAATGAGTTTCCCGGAAATTCCGACTCCACTACCATTGACCCCGAGAATTGAATTTAGTAGTGATTTAGACTACTTCACTAATCTGTATGAATTTGATGCTATCATGACCAACAATAAAAAAAATGGAACATATATCGTAACAAGCTTTGGTGAATTAAAAAATAGTAAACAACAGGAAGGAGGAATTGCCTATCGTTTGAAACATATAATAAGCGATAATAGCGTGTGCAAAGAGATTGAACTTATTTATCATGATACCAAATCATCTGTACGTATTATTGAACCAATCATTTATTATCCTGGTATGGAATTCAAGCAAATAGACCCTAAAACAGTACATATAAAAATGAATAACAAGATGATAGAAATGAAAATAATATCAAACAATGCAGACCTTGAATTAGGAACAGATAAGGAAAAATACAAATGGAGTTATCCTGCTTTAAAGGCTTTTCCAATTATCCTAAATATAGTTTGTAAAAAAAAAGACTTGAGAAGAACTATTCAATTTTGTTATAAATTAATTTAAAAGAAGAGTTTCAAAGTATATCACTTTTAACTCCACTGTGAGGAAATAAAATCGGAACTATTTCTAAAAATAACCTTATATGCGCAACATATTTTTTGTTTTATGGATATATCTGGCTAGTCTGCCTATTCACGCTCAGATCCTGAATTCACCGGATCAAAACATGACTTTATCATTTACGCTTGACCAGCAAGGTACACCTATCTACACACTCAACTATAAAGGTAAAGAAGTAATAAAGCCAAGCAAACTGGGCTTCGAGATTGTTTTGAGCAAATTGGGAATTATTGATTTAACTCGGAATTTTACAGTTATCAGTGTAACTACTGATTCAGAGGATTCAGTATGGCAACCTGTTTGGGGCGAAGAAAAAGAAATTCGAAACCATTATAACGAGATGCTTGTAAAGCTATCAAATACAGATCGTTTGATGGATATCCGTTTCCGTTTATTCGATGACGGACTAGGTTTCCGCTACGAGTTCCCGAAACAGAAGATACTATATGACTTCATTATAAAAGAAGAAATAACGGAATTCAATCTGGCAGGAGATCACAATGCATTCTGGATGCCGGGCGATTATGAAACCAATGAATATACGTATCTTACAACCAAGATATCAGAAATAGCAGCTAACAGGAAAAAGGCTCTTACACGTATAAAAACACAAGTACCCATTGAAGATGCTGCTGTACAAACTCCATTTATGATGAAATCGGATGATGGATTATATATCAACATCCATGAAGCAGCATTGGTCGATTACCCTGCTATGCATTTAAATGTCGAAGTAAATGATCTGAAACTTCGTTCTCATCTGGTACCCGATGTTTGGGGAGGAAAAGGAGATGTCTATACTCCGGGGAAATCCCCATGGCGAACGATTATCGTAAGTGATGATGCTCGCCGTATTTTAGCCTCAAAGCTTATTCTTAATTTAAATGAACCTTGCCAGTTCGAAGATGTCTCCTGGATCAAACCTATAAAATACATCGGGGTTTGGTGGGAAATGTTCGTAGGTAAAGGAACATGGAATTACACGGATGATACTCATATAAAACTTGGTATTACTGACTACTCAAAAGTGCAGCAGAATACAACACATTCCGCAAACACAACAAATGTAAAATACTACATTGATTTTGCTGCAAAACATGGGTTTGATCAGGTATTAGTCGAAGGTTGGAACATTGGTTGGGAAGACTGGGGAGGAAAAGTAAGAAGCAATTTATTTGATTTCGTAACCCCATATCCAGATTTTAACGTAGAAGAATTACAACAATATGCTGCCAGTAAAGGTGTAAAAATAATGATGCATCACGAAACAGGTGCTTCCGTAGCCAATTATGAACGTAGGTTAGATGATGCCTTCCAATTTATGAGTAACCATGGATACAATGCCGTGAAGACGGGATATGTAGGTTGGATTAGGCCCAAAGGAGAACATCACGATGGACAATGGATGATAAATCACTATATACATGTAGCTAATACAGCTGCCAGATACAAGATCATGGTAAATTCACATGAAGCAGTACGTCCTACAGGTTTACACCGTACTTATCCCAATTGGTTGGCGCAGGAATCTGCCCGTGGAACCGAATTTGAAGCTATGGCTGGATTGCCACCCGAACATACAACCATACTTCCATTCACTCGTTTAATAGGTGGACCAATGGATTATACGCCAGGCATTCTACAAACCATATTCAGCTATCATAACCCAAAGAAAACAAAACAGGCAGGTACTACACTTGTTAAACAATTAGCTTATTATATAACCATCTATAGTCCGCTGCAAATGGCTGCCGATCTTCCCGAAACATATGATCGCTTTGCTGATGCTTTTCAATTCATCAAAGATGTGGCAATAGACTGGGATCATACCTATATTCTGGAAGCAGAACCTGGTGATTACATCACAATTGCCCGTAAAGCCAAAGGCAAGAACGAATGGTTTATTGGTGGTATCACTGACGAGAATGCCCGCACTGCAAATATAACCTTCGATTATCTGCCATCGGGACAACAGTACATTGCAACTATTTATGAAGATTCAAAGACCGCACATTGGCAAACGAACCCAATGTCTTATCAAATACGAAAAGTGGTCGTTACCCATAAATCGAATCTTAAACAATATTTAGCTCCAGGTGGTGGAGTGGCTATCAGCATTAAAGAAGTAACAGATAAAGCAGAAATGAAAGATCTGAAAAAACTTTGAAATTGAATAAAATTACCCGGTAATAAAAAACAATTTAAAACCTATAATATATGAATAAATTGCAATTCGCTTTTACTATAGTTCTCCTTTTTTCAAGCGTTTGCGCATCAAGTAAGACTATTGTTGTTGACGATAAAATATCAACCAAAACAATCAATAATAAGCTTGCTGCTCTTCAAAGTGGAGATACACTTTTATTTAAAAAAGGCTATTATCGTGTAAATCTGAAGTTAACAAATAAAAGCGGTATTCAGGATACCCCCATCGTGATAAGGGGGGAAGATCGGGCATATACTACGATAGATGGTGGAGCAACTAAACCGGGCAGTAACTTGAAAAATTACGGGGTATTCATTGAAAATAGTTCATGGATCACGATAGACAACTTATCTTTCAAGAATTGCTGGGTAGATGTTGTGCGAGTTCATGAATCAAATTATATATCAGTGGTCAACTGTACTATAGAAGGTGGACGGCGCGCACTTTTTGCTCAGGGACGAAGAAGCCATCATTTTCTTGTAGAGAACTGTTATTGGGAACAAGGTAAACATGTTTGGACAAAAGAAGGTAAATTCTCGTGGGCTGAGTTACATCATGGAGAGTTTAAACATTACAACGGTAGCATCTTTCAAGCAAAAATGATTGGAGGATCCTTTGTTATTCGCGACAACTATATTAAAAATGTATATAATGGAATACGGCTATCGATAATGGGCGATGCAGAAAGTGATACCTTAGCTTGTACTAATGGAGAGATCTATCGGAATACTATTGAGAATTCGGCTGATAATGCCTTTGAGCCCGAAGTTTATTGTAAAAATCTCCACTTTTATCATAATAAAATGATCAACAGCCATGCCTTTATTTCAATAACCGAAGTAGGAGGAGGACCGATCTACTTCTATGGAAATACAGGGGTCAAATTACCTAATTGTAATGATGGTTGGACGATCTTCAAATTCATAGGCAAAGAAAGACGCCTGACGAAACCGTTATATATTTTCAATAATAGTTGGCAGGTTAACTCTGATGTATTAGGACGTATTAATGAACAACATTGGCACAATGACTACATTCATCATTTCAACAATGCTTATCATCTCTCAAATGCCGATACAGTTGGTATCTACTATTTAGGAAAAAACAACTATTTTGAGAATGACTGTGCTAATATCCCTTTTTCGAATAAAGTAGCCCGAACCAGTAAATATTCGAGTATAGTAGCTGACCCAATGTTTATTGATGGCGCTTATGGCAACTTTTTATTAAAAGAGAGCTCGCCTTGTAAGAATGCAGGAATAATACCGGATGATATTTCGATTTATTATACCGGAGAAAAGTTGGATATTGGTGCTTATGATGATGGCAAGTTAGTAGAAGGGCCAGTCTTCCGGTATGTAAATCCAGGTATAGAAATGCCAGACCGGGAAAAGCCCCGTATTGTGAAACATAAAGTGGAAAATAATACCTTGAAACTCTGGTTCTCCTATCCTTTAAACGAGCAGACCGTTAATACTGGAAATTTCATGCTTAATGATATTAGTTTTCAACACTTTAGCCTCCAGGAAGAGAACTATTTACTTGTTTTAACAGCAAATAAAAAATTGCCCTTTAATAATATTTATTTGTCAGTTATTGAAAAGCCTCAAAGTATAGATGGTGATGATATCACTTTATGGGCATCCTCTATTCCTACAAAACTAGTTTCAGAAGCGCAGAAAGCATTGGCATTAACAAAGAAAGCTGCAGATTATTTAATACAGAATACACTATTTGAATTTGAGCCCAAAGTGGTAACTTTCAATGCTAATATCTCCCGATTACGAATTTCCGAGCAAATACTGAATCATTCAGGTCAAATCACTTATGGGCTGATAAATCTAAACACCAAAGAAGCTAAAGAAACAAAACTCGGTTTTTCCTTCCGTGGTAATATAAAACTCTATTTGAATGGGAATCTTATTTATGCTGGAAAATCCGATAAAGAACAGTTTGAAGAATATACCTATAACCGCTTTCGGTTTAGCCATGAAATAAAGGTCAATTTATATAAAGGAGAAAATCGACTTTTAGTAAAAACATCTGGTGAAAGTAAAGGGCTTGAATTTGCTTGTTGTGCTTTGAATCCAGATCAATTATTCGATAATACTATTGAAATAAGGAATAATATTGCAAACTCATACGCCAACAACTGGCTAGTAACAGCACCTTTTGAAACAACTTCTGTTAACTCTATGGATTTTATGTTCGAACCCGAACGAACGATACGTGAATATTATGTCTATAACGACCAGATGATTACGTGGCAAATGCAGCAGCCTCTCATCCAGCAAGCCTTAAAAATTTCATCATTTACAAATAACAAAAAAGGTTTTAATGCCGATTGGCATTATGCAAATTCAAATACTCTACTAGGAATGCTGAACTTGTACAAAGCTTCGAATGACTATACATATCAGGCATTTGTCGACAAATTCAATCAGCATGTATTCGACCATTATCATTTCTTTAAAAAACAATATTATTCACTGCGTATAATGCGGGGAGCATACTTTCGTTTATTCAGAGCTACCATGCTTGATGACACAGGAGGTGCTGCTTTACCTTTAGCTGAAACAGCTCTAAATGCCAAGCCACAAATTTTACATCGAGAGATACTTGACCAGGTCCTCAATCATATACTTAACAAACAATCGCGTCTTGCAGACGGAACATTGTGTCGTCCCGAGCCGGTTGAACAAACCATTTGGGCCGATGATATGTTTATGTCCGTTCCGTTCTTGTTGAACATGGCCAAATTAAATAAAGATAGTAAATTATATGATGAAGCTGCTTTCCAGGTATTGCACATCAATCATTATCTAACTGATCCATGCACCAACCTGTGCAGACATGGATGGTACAACCAAACAAAGGAGTTGGCACCTGTTGCATGGTCAAGGGCAAATGGTTGGATAGTCTGGGCAATGTCCGAAACATTACTCAAGTTGCCAACAAACCACAAGAAGTATAAAAAGATAAAAGATACATTTACTAAACGCTTAATAGATTTACTCAATTATCAGTCTGAAAACGGTTTATGGCATCAAATCCTAAATGACCCAGACTCCTATCTTGAAACCTCCGGAAGCGCCATGTTCGGATTGGCATTGGCAAGGGCGATTAACCATAAATGGATCTCACAACGTTACATTCCACAACTAATGAAAACATGGGAAGCTGTTTCGGCACAGATCGATGAAAATGGTATCATATATGGTATTTGCCAAGGAACAGACATGGGCAAAAATGCCGATTATTATAAAAACCAGAAAACGCTTGAAAGTGATCCGCGCGGAATGGGTGCCGTACTAACCTTTGGGTCGGAAATGTATTACTTTTTTAATAAATAACAGATTAAATATGAAACGTATATTAAGTATATGCTTATTGATGGTAATAATGATATTCAACCTTTCTGCGGTGGATATAGTACCATTACCTTATAAGGTAACAACTACAAATAAAAAGTTTTCATTAGAAAAGGGCGTTGATTATGAGAGACTTTTGATGAGAAAAGATACATCTATCAAATCGTTTCAAATGGGTATTCGTGGAGAAAAAATGGATAGACTTTTCCAGAAACTAGGTTTTTTCAAAGAAGAACTAGGCGATGAAGGTTATGAACTTTTTATAGACAACAATCAGGTTGTATTGGCAGCTAATACCCCTCAAGGGCTATTCTATGGAAAGCAATCTTTAATTCAACTGATTCGTGGAGCACAGAATAACACACTTCAGGGACTTCATATCATAGATAAACCAGCAGTGAAATACCGTGGGGTAATGGATGATATAAGTCGTGGCCCCGTTCCGACCTTGGAGTACATGAAATATCAGATTCGCCGATTCGCTGAATTGAAAATAAATACATTAACTTACTATACGGAACATGTAGTACGTACAGAAAAGCATCCTGAGTTTGCACCTCCTGGCGGAGCATTGTCCATAGCCGAATGGAAAGAATTATCAGAGTATGCAAAGGAGTATTATATAGAGTTAATACCCAATTTTCAGTCACTTGGTCATGCCGAAAAAGTGCTGCTTTGTCCTAAATTTCAAAATATCGCTGAAAGCAATACAATGTATGCTTTAACTAAACCTGAAACATTAGAATTCATGCGGGATATTTATACAGAAATGAGTCCTGCATTTGAATCTAAGTTCTTTCATGTGAATTGTGATGAGACTTTTGATATAGGACGCGGACCATCATCCGAAAAAGTGAAAGAACTTGGTGTAGGACGTGTGTATACAGATTATATGAACCAGCTGTCTTCAATATTAAAAGACAACGGCAAACGTATGATGATGTGGGGAGATATCGTACTACAACATCCAGAAATATTAGATATTCTTCCAAAGGAAACAGTAATGATGACTTGGGAGTACAGTGATTATGATTCCTACAGCAAATGGATTGATCCGTTTGTAGAAAAGGGATTTGATTTTATCATATGCCCCGGTGTATTGAATTCATCTCGTATCTCTCCAAACTACAAAATGGGCATTCCTAACATTCAAAAGTTTATAAAACAAGGAATTGAGAAAGGAGCCATAGGAGTACTTAATACAGTGTGGGACGAAGGTAGCTTACATACTTTCGATCGCGACTGGTATGGAGTTGCTTATGGTGCAGAACACTCATGGAATCCGAATAAAAAGGAACTCAGTGATTTTGATACTCGTCTTTCTAAAGCCATTTACCGAAGTGAAAAGGGAGAACTTATCACAGCCATCCACAAACTTACAGAAATGAGCGAAATCGAGGCTCTTGATAATATGAGTGAGCTTGTATTTTGGAAAACGGTGATCCCTGAAAGAGGTAAACACATTAAATATAGCCTAACAGACTGGGAAGATGTATTTGAGGCCTGTTTAGAAGTTGATTCTATTTTAAGTAACCCAACTGCCCTAAATTATACACGTGAATATAAAGCATTTGGCATGGTAACCGCTGAATATAAATATCTGGCAAAAGCCAAACTGAAATTGGCCGAAGCTGCATCTTTATATGTCGAAGCTATTGATATTCAACGCCAGGATAAAATAAAAACCAAAACTTTATTGGATAAAGTTTACGCTAACATAACCGAATGCCGGAACGATTTAGCTAAAGTTCAAAAAGATTATGATGCTATTTGGAAAGCAGAAAATCGCGAGTACTGGAATAACTTTGAAATGGAGCCGTTTAATCAGTTATTAACAGATTACAATGATATAATAAGTTCACTCGATAAATCAGTCGGATATTTTGAGCAAGGTTTGCCTTTAATTGCTCCGGCTGATATTCGTTTAGATATCCGAGAACTCAAAAACTCATACTTCACATACTGGCTGATATCCCCGGTTTTCAACTTTGAAAATGAAACAACATTCGATACAGACTTACTAAAAGGAATGGGTGGAGAGAGTACTGCTGCTCCTTTCCCCGGATTCTCATTCTTTAACGATAAGGGAGAAAATATTAAGTGGATGAAATACTCATCCTCACTTTCCGATCGTGTTTCGTTGGATATACCTTTAGATGCAAAAGGCAAAGCCCTGTCTTATGCTTACTGTACATTAGAATCATCGGAAGAACAAATTGTAACTGCCAGCTTTGGCTTTACCGGAAAACTTGATATTATTTGTAATGGAGTATCTGTCTTTAAGAAACAGGGTAGTGAGACTATGATTACAGACGAATATCAATGTAAGCTGCATCTTAAAACTGGGAGAAATAGAATATTACTTAAGTTGGAAAAAGCAACTAACAACTGGGATTTTTCTTTTCGTATAGCAGATGCTAAAGTAAGCAGCAGGAAGAATAAATATCAAATAGATTAAAAACATGAAACTTTTACTTAGCTAATAAGCAAACAAATACTATATGAATATTTTATCTTTCAATACAGCTAAAGGAACCTCGCAAATACATGAATAGACCAATTAGTATAGGTTTTTAGCATTTATTTGATAACTTTGTACACGAATCAATTAAATACTAACACCATGAGAAAACTTAACCACGCACTTCTTGCAGGTGCTCTCGCCTTGGCATGCGCTTCGTGTACCGCGGAGAAAGAAGCTAACTACCAAGTGATACCTCTCCCCCAAGAGGTAAGCTTAACCCAAGAAAACCCGTTCAAACTGAACGAAAATGTTCTCATCGCTTATCCGGAAAACAATGCCTTATTGCAACGCAATGCTGAGTTCCTGTCGGAGTACATCCAACAAGCCACGAACTATGCACCGAAAACAAAGGCCATCGCAGCAGGAGAACAAGTAAAAAATGCAATTGTACTGGGACTCGATCCGAGCATTGCAAACAAGGAAGGCTATGTGCTGACTACCACCCCCGAGGGTATCAGCATCAACGGACAAACCGTAAACGGAGTGTTCTATGGCATCCAGACTTTACGCAAATCCATTCCCGCCGAAGCCAAAGGAGCAACCGTCCTAATACCGGCAGGTGAAATTAAGGACGAACCGCGTTTCAGTTACCGCGGCATGCATCTCGACGTAGGACGTCATTTCTTTCCAAAAGAATTCATGAAGAAGTATATAGACTTACTGGCACTACATAACATGAATACTTTCCACTGGCACCTGACGGACGACCAAGGCTGGCGCATCGAGATTAAGAAGTATCCGAAACTTACGGAAATAGGTTCCCAGCGCAGTCGTACGGTAATCGGAAGAAACACACAGGAGTATGACAATACGCCGTATGGCGGTTTCTTTACTCAGGAAGAAGCGAAAGAGATCGTGAAATATGCACAGGAACGTTACATTACGGTAATTCCGGAAGTAGACCTGCCCGGCCACATGCTTGCCGCATTGGCTGCTTACCCCGAAATGGGATGTACGGGTGGTCCGTACGAAGTATGCCCGCGTTGGGGTGTATTTGAAGATGTGCTCTGCATTGGTAACGACCAGACGATGCAATTCCTGGAAGATGTAATGAGTGAAATCATTGAGATCTTCCCGTCGAAGTATGTTCATATCGGTGGTGACGAAGCTCCGCGTACCCGTTGGGAAAAATGCCCGAAATGCCAGGCACGTATCAAAGCGGAAGGGCTGAAAGCGGATAAGAACCATACTGCCGAAGACCGTCTGCAAAGTTATTGCATGACACGCATCGAAGAGTTCCTGAATAGCAAGGGACGCCAGATCATCGGTTGGGATGAAATATTGGAAGGTGACGTAGCTCCTAACGCAACCGTAATGTCATGGCGCGGTATGGAAGGCGGCATCAAAGCTGCACAACTGGGACACGATGTTATCATGACTCCGACCTCTTTCTGCTATTTCGACTATTATCAGACGGCAGACACAAAGGATGAACCGCTCGGTATCGGCGGGTATGTGCCCATCGAAAAGGTATATAGTCTGGAACCCGTACCGGCAGCTCTTACCGAAGAACAAAGCAAGCATATTCTCGGTGCCCAGGCCAATCTCTGGACAGAGTATATCCATTCCTCCGAACACGTAGAATACATGGTATTGCCCCGTATGGCTGCCCTTGCCGAAGTACAATGGACGCAGCCCGAAAAGAAGGATTTCAAAGATTTCACTAAACGTCTGGCCCGCTTGATGAAGTTCTATCAAAGAGATGGCTTCAACTATGCTAAGCATGTATTTGACCTGAAGATAGACTTCACGCCGGATGTTACCAAGAAAGCGGTAGTAGTTACATTGAGTACCATTGATGACGCTCCTATTTATTATACATTAGATGGAACTGAACCGACCACAGCATCATTGAAATATACAGAGCCTGTTTCCATTACCGAAACAGCAGATTTCCAGGCAGTGGTTATCCGCCCGGAAGGAAAGAGCAAAGTGGTGAATAAGAAGATTTCTTTCAATAAAGCTACATATTGTCCTATCGAGCTGACCTTCCAGCCTTCGGAAAAGTATAAATTCGGAGGTGCCATCACCTTGGTAGACGGTATGAAGGGGAATGATAGCTATGCCACCGGAGCCTGGTTAGGTTTTGTAGGTGGTGATGTGGAAGCCATCATCGACCTGGGACAGGAAACGGAAATCAAGTGGGTGGCTACGAATGCTATTGTTGATATGAGTGCCTGGATTATGGGCAGCACAGGATTGGTAATCTCTGTATCTGACGATAACAAAGAGTTCCGCGAAGTAGCCGTTAAAGATATTCCGGCTGAAACAAATATTGATAAGAAAGGTGTGGAAAACTATGAGATAACTTTCGATCCGGTGAAAGCACGGTATGTGAAAGTTGTCATCAAGCGCAGCCCTGCCTTGCCAAAAGGACATGCAGGCGAAGGAAAGGCAGCTTATATGTTCATTGATGAAATAGAGGTGGATTAGAAACCTCTCCCGATGAAGGGAGAGGAGAAATTTTAGAACTGGAAGTAAATGAAAGGCTGAATCTCCGTACTCTTCATCTGGATTACCAAGTAAATTAAAGCAAGCATCAGAACCGCCTTTCCCATCAGGGGGAGGCGGATTACTGTTTTACAACAAGCATTCTCCCAACGGTCGGGGCAGAAATGCAGGAAAAAACCCAATGCCATCAGTGCAAACACTTCCCAATAACCCGCAATCAGTTGTGGGAAAAGTTGCGGACGGAAAGTGGTACAGATCTGTTTGATCATATCCAATGAAGTGGAAAAGTCCGCATTGCGGAAAAATATCCAGCAGAAACAAACAAAGTGGAATGTGATAAGTATACCGAAAAAACGGCGGATGCCGTGGCTTTCTTCTCCCTTCTTTCTTCCAGTCAACGTCATCCAGAATTTATGTGCCGCCAAAGCAATGCCATGGAACAATCCCCAAACGACAAAATTCCAGGAAGCGCCATGCCACAAACCACCCAAAAACATGGTTATGATAAGGTTGGCATACTGGCGAATCTTTCCTTTCCGGTTTCCGCCTAAAGATATATATAGATAATCTTTCAGCCAACTGGAAAGTGAAATGTGCCATCGCCGCCAAAACTCTGTAATGGAAGCGGACTTATAAGGAGAGTCAAAGTTCTTATTAAAATGAAAACCTAACAACAAGGCTATTCCGATAGCCATATCACTGTATCCGGAAAAGTCGCAATAGATTTGCAAGGCATATCCATAAACACCCATCAGATTCTCTACTCCGGAATAGAGCGTAGGATTATCAAAAATACGTTCTACAAAGTTCACACTGATATAATCCGAAATAATCGCTTTCTTAAACAGACCGCTTGCAATCAGGAATATCCCCCTTCCGAACATCTCATGGGACACGAACAAAGGACGGCGTATCTGTGGGATAAAGTCACGGGCACGTACAATAGGACCTGCCACCAATTGTGGGAAGAAGGATACGTAAAAAGCATAATCCAGTAAATTAGTAAGAGGGGTTATATCTTTGCGATAAACATCGATGGTATAGCTAAGCGACTGGAAAGTAAAGAAAGAAATACCCACAGGGAGGAATATATCGTAATGATGGAACGTACCACCTACCAGCGAAGCAAAGACATCTCCCAGAAAATTGGTATATTTGAAATAACAAAGCAGTCCAAGATTGATAACAAGACTCACTAATACCCACACCTTGCGCTGCCAACGCACAGAGGAGGATGCCATAAGACGGGCAATAAAGAAATCGGCAACCGTGACAAGTGCCAGTAGGAAAAAGTAAGTTCCGCTACTTTTATAATAAAAATAATAGGAGAATGCGGTAACAAACAACAAGCGTGCAGTCAGACGGCGTTGCAACAGCAGATAAACCAGTATAAATGCTGCAAACAACCACAAGAAAATGCCGCTACTGAATATCATCGGCGCTTGCGGGTCATAAACGAATACGTCTCGCAGACGGTTAAAGTCAATATCCCACATAATCATTATAGGCTTTTAAAAGAGCTTGATAAAACAATTCACCTTGCAGCACATATCCTTCGGGAAGATAATGTACATGGTCCGGACGCATCAATTTTGCTTCCTGCCAGTTCAGACAAGCACGCTGTCTCCCTCCCACCGCTTCGTACATATCCCACATGGCTAGACCATTGTCATCAGCAAAGCGACGCATGGTTTCTACAGCAATTGCAGTACGGGGATTAATGGAATAGGTGCGGCGACGACGACTTTTCCGGAAACTGTCGTAGGAACCGGGGGGAGTTGTCATCAGTAAAGGTACATTGGGCAGACTGTCGCGAAGCATACGCACCAGTTCATCCATTTGTCGGTAGTGCAACAGGGTGTTATAACGCCGGTTATGGCTTTCGTTCGTTCCGAAAGAAAGTATAACTAGGTCGGGATGCAGGGCGGCAATATCAGAAATACGGTCGGGACGGGTAAAGGTGGTACAAAAAGCGCCATTGATACCCATATCGGTATAAGAGATAGCACCAAAAGTTTCTGTCAGCAGCGTTCCGGTGGTACGAGGCAAGATACGTCCACGGATATGGCTGTCACCGATATGTACGATACGGATGGTATCTGTAGAAAAGCCGGCATGTAACAGACGCAACTTTTCCCAAAAAGGATTGAGGATGCCAAGGCTATCCGTCAACTCATTTTCACCAAGTTGCTGAAAGCCGGAAGGAAAAGCTATTTGAGGAACAGCAACAGTATCCGTACGCTGGGAATAGGAACGGAGTGTGTCACAATTTGCTGTGACTTTACTGATAAGAGGACAGGATGGAATAGGGTCCTGGGCATGAAGAGGAAAAAAGCACAGAAGAAACAAAATTGTGAATGAAAAATATGCCTTTGAAACCTCCAATACGATTTTTATTCTATTATTCCGCTTCATAAGCCCTCCTCCTGTCGTACTGTTCCTTTCCATACACAAGCGCCTCATAAAGTAGACCTGCCAGATGCTTACCTCCCCGGAAATTAATATGCGTATAGTCGTAATTCGCCAAAGAAGGCTTGGCATGTACCAGATTCGCCATGCTTCCCTCTCCTCCCATTGCTTCGAACATATTCCAGAAAGCAATGTCGTTATCCGCCGCCAAATTTTGTTGGTAACGCACCAGATTTTTAATGCCGGGCATTGTGCGTAGAGTGCCATCTTCCGTCTTATAATCCCGGTCACCTACGCTGACTATCAAGATACCTGCTTGTGGAAATGCATCCTTCAAATGATCAATAGTAGTCTGCATACCTGCAATGTATTTGTCATAATTCCGTCCACGTTCAGTAGCAACGTTCAATCCGTATTGCAAGATAATCAGATCGTAAGGACGCTGCTCATTAAATTCGTGCATCATCCACACAGGAATAGAACGCAGAGACAAGCCCGAACTGCCGCGCAAAGAGAAATTATCCAGGATAATCCCTTTTTTGCCATCCATAGCCAGACCATAGAATAAGGTAGAGTCCGCCTCGTCAACCGTCCAACGGACAGAACCGATATTTCCATCCACTTGCATTTCCTGCAAATCATCTGTAGCCAGGAAAGTACGGGTTTGCTTTTCGTTCCGGTTGACATTCACAGAAAGGGTGACTTCTCCTTTACTATAAAAGAAGATAGAAGCCTGTTCACAGGTATCCAGATGGGAAGCATATTTGTTTTGTCCCTTCAATTCCACATAAGCACCGGGACGGGGAACAAAGTAATGTCCGGAAATACCTTGCTTCTTGCGGTCAAAGAAAGTAGAATCCATTACAGAATGGCTTTGCCAACCACCAAACGAGTGGCGCACGGTAGGGCGGAATCCGCTGGTCATAGAAGTAATGGTAACAAAACCTACTCCGCAACCACCATATTTATCCTGCAACATATTACGCAAATCCGCAGTAAGAATATCCGCTTCAATGAAGGAATCTCCGAAAACGGCAATACGTACCTGACGGGGACGTTGTGCCAATTCATCCAAAGCCCGGTAAAAAGGTGTCATGCCACGCAGAGTAGAGTCGCTGTAGTCTTCAATGCACGTCATACCCGCACGGCAGGTATCCACAAAAGCAGGTTTCACCTTCGGCAGAGGCGGAAGCAAACTGTCCGGTTCTTCCGCAATATCTTTCTGAGTACGCACGTCACCCAGCAAGTCGACACGCCTCATTACGTGTTCACCTACCGTAAAAGCGGGCAGGAAGTACATCAGTAACAAGCCCGCCAATATAATCAATGCCCAAATGCAAGTATATTTCAGATAATTCTTTTCCATGTTGTCCATAAAGGATTTGCAAAGATAGAGAAAAGACATAAAAAGAGAGGGAAATCTTCACGTTTTGTAAGATTTCCCTCTATCAGATTCTCAAGAAAGTGTTTCCACTCACTCTGAAGAACCACCTTCTTCAGATTATATCGTCTTCTCAATATTCCAGACAAATGCCCGGAGACCGAGTTGCTGAGTCTCCTCGTCCATCTGATGGAGTGCATCAAGTAACGGGTCTACTTTAGCTTCGTCTACAATAGTAATAATAGCAGAGCACATACTGGGCCATGCGTGACTACCATAATGCGGTTCTCCCGTCTTGCTGCCACGTCCCTGCACTTGCTGCCAATAGCTGAATCCACGGCAACCTTGACGGTCGAGTAACGCCATGATGCGCTCAAAGAACGCCTGGTCGAATGTTATAAATACGGATTTCATGTTGATTAATTATGAATTATAAATTATGAATCATGAATTATGAGTCAGAAAACAATGAACACTGCACGGCAATTCATAATTCATAACTCATAATTCATAATTATTATCACTGTTTTCTTGGTTTCGTCATCTTCTCCTTATGAGCCTGATAGTAATCATTCAGTTCACGGTCTTTCTTGATCTTGCGACGATTGCGTCTGATACCAATACCGGCAAACGAGCAATAAAGCACGGGAACCAAAATCAGCGTCAAGATGGTAGATACCGTCAAACCACCAATTACGGCCACACCCAACGGACGCCACATCTCGGCACCTTCACCCTGACCTACAGCCATCGGAACCATACCGAGGATAGTGGTCAACGTAGTCATTAATACCGGACGCAAACGGCTACGACCTGCCGTAACCACAGAGTGGAGTACCGCCATACCGCGCTCGCGACAGAGTGTGATGTAGTCAATCAGTACGATACCGTTCTTCACCACGATACCAATCAACATGATTCCACCCAGCAAACTCATTACGTTCAGGTTGGTGCCCGTAAAGAAGAGGGCCATCAACACACCGCTGAATGCAAACGGGATGGAGAACATGATAATAAACGGATAACTCAAAGACTCAAACTGGGCGGCCATTACAATAAATACCAGAATGATAATCAGTACAGCCAGTGTACCCAAGTCGGAGAACGAATCCTGCTGATCCTCATACGAACCTGAAATCTGGATAGAAATACCACTCGGCAAGTCCATCTTATCAATAATGGCATTACCATCGGCGACTACATCACCCAACGGAACTCCGGAAATAACGGCGGATACCGTCACAACACGTTCACGGTCCTTACGCTCGATGGTAGGAGGAGCTGAGCGCTCAACTACTTTACCGAGGTCTTTTATACGAACACCATCACCGGAAGGTGTATAGATAAGAATGTTCTCCAAATCTTCAATCTTTGTACGAAACTCAGGAGCATAACGTACACGGATGTCGTACTCATCACCATCCTCACGATAATAAGAAGCCAAGGCTCCGTTCACGCGATTACGCAGATAACCGGAAGCGGTTGACAAATTCAGTCCATGTAATGCTAATTTCTCACGATCAAAGTCTACCTGATATTCAGGTTGGTAATCTTGACGGCTGATATTTACTTCACTTACACCTTTTACATCCAATAGTTTCTCTTTCAGCTCAGCCGAGACTTTATCCGTTGCGGTAAAATCATAACCATATACCTCGAAATCGGCACTAGCCTGAGAACTCATACCACCGGTACTACCACCCATGATTACCTGTGCCTTATCCAACTCAGGATAAGCCTTCAGGTCTTCACGCATTTCGTCGCAGACAGTCTCCAGCTTCACGTCACGATCACCCGGACTTACCAAACTGATATTAAAGCTGATAATATGGCTACCATTATCCTGCATGGAAGCGAAAGTATTGTCCGAATCAGCCTGTCCCACCGTATAGTTACAAACCTTCATCACACCTTCGTAACGCTTCATCCACTTTTCCGTCAGTTCCGAAGCCAATGCTTGTGCACGCTCTACACGGGCACCGATGGGAAGTTGCAAGTTCACACCGATACGGCTATTATCAGCCGCCGGGAAGAACTCCGTACCGATATACTTGGCACAGAATAAACTTGCCACAAAGAAAATGGCACAACCAACCATAACAGTTACACGATGGCGTACAGCCCAGTCCAAACGATTTTGATACCATACATCAAGAGCATCAAGCGCACGCTGAATCGGTGTATAAAGAGCAATGAACATCTTACTTTGCTTCTTCTGCAAGCGCAAAAGCTGTGCACACATCATCGGTGTAAATGACAAAGCCGAAATAGTAGAAACAGTCATGATCACACACATCATCCAACCCAACTGGCGGAACAATACACCGGACATACCGCTCACCATAGTCAGCGGGAAGAATACCGCAATCATGGTCAGCGTCGAGGCAATAACGGAGATGGCTACCTCATTCGTAGCATGAACTGCTGCCTGCTTCGGCTCGGACCCTCGTTCAATATGAGTCGTCACATTCTCAAGTACCACAATAGCATCGTCCACCACATTACCAATAGCAATGGAAAGACAAGAAAGCGAAATAATATTCAGCGAACCACCGTCTATAATACCCAGATAGATGAATGAGGCAACCAATGACATCGGGATAGTGATACAGATAATAACCGTGGCACGCCAACGTCCCAGGAATACAAACACCACCAGGATTACGAACAACATGGCGTACATAATAGTCTCTTCCAAACTATCAATGGTATTCAGAATGTTATCGGAAGTATTAACAATGATACCCAGCTTCACGTCACTCGGCAAGGATTTCTGTAACTGCGGCAGCATATCGATAACCTTCTGCGAAATAGCCACAGAGTTGGCACCGGATTGTTTCTGTACCACAATCATAGCACCTTGCACACCATTACTATACGTCTTCTGCGCACGTTCTTCCACAGAGTCTACCACTTTTGCCACATCACGTAAATAAACAGAAGCTCCGTTGTGTGTGCCTACTACAATATTTTCCATCTCCTTGGGGTCCTTGAACTCTCCCTCTACACGGAGTGAATAGGTATTACTTCCCACATCGAAGGTACCACCCGGTGTATTACGGTTTTCAGCACTGATGATAGAACTGATGGTTTCCACTGAAAGGTTATAGGCATCCAGTTTGTTAGGGTCGCAATAAACATTTACCTCACGTTTGGGCGCACCGGAGATAGACACTGTACCCACCCCCGGCACACGAGCCAGTGGATTCACTATGTTGTCATCCAATATCTTATAAAGTGCCGGCTGACTTTCTTCCGCCTGAACGGAGAGAAGCAGGATAGGAATCATGTCCGTACTGAACTTAAAGATAATAGGCGTCTCCACCTCATCAGGAAGCTGAGAACTTACCATATCCAGTTTATCGCGTACATCATTCGTCAACACATCTATATCATATCCATATTCAAACTCCAGTGTAATCACAGAGATGTTTTCTGAAGATCTGGAAGTAATATGCTTTAGGTTGCTGACAGAGTTCAGCGTATTTTCTAACGGACGGGTCACATTGTTCTCAATATCCGACGCACTGGCTCCCGCATAGGAAGTCATCACCATGATGGTGTTGGTCTCGATATCCGGGTAAAGGTCCACCGGCAATTTTGACAAAGAGAACAGACCAAATATCGCTACCGCCAAAAAGCAGAGCGAGGTCATAATCGGTTTTTTAACCGCTCCTTCGTATAAACTCATGTTATTTAATGATGAATTTTTAATTATTAATTATGAATTGGCTGCGCTATCATGCCGCACGGTAGTTCATAATTAATAATTCATAATTAATAATTATTTCTCGACTTCTACTTCTACGCCATCGGCCAACTTGGACTGTCCTGCTACGACCACTTGTGAGTTGTTATCCACACCGGAAATCAACTCATATTCCGTATCCATACGACGTCCCAGTTCCACTTTGTTATAAGAAACTTTTCCGTCCTTATATACATATACATAGCGGTCACCGGAACCGGCACGTTTCACAATAGCCAAATCGGGCACAACTACGTGCTCCTCTGTTCCGAAGTTCAGCGTTACACGGGCAAACATACCCGGACGGACTTTCTGGTCGCGGTTAGTCAAACGCACTTCAACAGGGAAAGTACGGGTATTCGGGTCAATGGTAGGATAAACCAGATTTATCGTTCCTTCAAACTCTTCGTCACCATACACATCTACTTTGACAGCTACGGGAGAACCTTTCTTTACTTTCGCAAAATAGCCTTCAGAAACGTTGATCATCAGTTTCACCGGAGTGATCTGTTCCACTACCAGCACCGGGTTTCCACCACTATACATATCGCCATTATCGTAATTACGAGCCGTTACCACACCATTGATGGGGCTGAGTAATGCGGTATTTTCCAACAGATTCTTATACGTAGTCTTCTGTACGTCCAATGCCATCTTGGCTGCATCCCATTCGGATTTGGAAGTACCGCCTACCTTATATAATTCGTCAGTACGCTTGAATTCTATTTCTTGGTTATCCAGACGGAATTTCGCCTGCTTCAGATTGGCAGCATCCATCTGCACCAATTTCTGTCCTTTAGAAACACGGTCACCTACTTCCACAAATATCTGATCGATACGTACCGGAGAAGAAGGGGCAATATTATTTTTCACTTCTGCCTGAACAGTAGCGGTATATTCTTGAATCTGATCTACAGGACGTGCGGTCACAGAGGCCAGTTTAACTCTCGGTTTTTCATCTACCTTTGCAGTTGCAGCCTTGTCTTTCTCTCCGCCACTGCATGAGCCCAACAAAGCAATGGCCATCAGGGCAATCAATTGAACACTTTTTTTCATATCGTTGTGATTTTCTTTTTACTTATTAATTGAATAGTCGCGACCCAAAACTTGATCAAGATCAGCCTTAGATACCAGATAGTCGTAAATAGATTGGTTGTAAGTCAGTTCAGCCTGGGTTAATGATACTTGGGAACTGTTCAGTTCCAGCACTGTACCTTTACCTACTTCGTAGCGCTTGCCGGCTATTTCCACTGCTTTCTGAGCCTGCATTACGTTCTCTTTATTACTTACCACCTGCTCTGAACTTGCTGCCATGTTATTCTGGTAACTGGTAATCTGCATGTTCAGTTTGCGCTCCGTATCCGTGCGGTTTTCCTTTAACTGATTGATCTGAATTCGTGCGGTCTTCAGTTTCGTAAAGTTACTGGCTTTATAAAGAGGAATATTCAAGGTAAATACCAAAGCAGAACTTCCGCCCCAATTATAGTCGAACACATTCCAGTTATTATTATACAATGACTGGTATTGATAAGAATAGTTCATTCCCAGCGTCGGCATGAAGTTCGTTTTCAGAGATTTCAAACTCTGATTGAGCATCTTCATGTTCAGGTCGAATTGCTTCATTGTGGTATTGTTCACCAAACCTTCATTCAGTTCATTCAATTGGTTAGCAAACAAATCGGTCTCATAATTAGCCAGATTATCGGCAATCTTGAGATCGAAGTCTTCCGTTATTCCCATCAGCACTTTCAGCTGAAGTTTGGATAAGGTCACGGCATTTCCAGCTGAAATGACATTCGGCTTTACACTACGCATTTGTACTTCAGCACTAATCTTATCAAATTCGCTGACAGCTCCCTGCTGGTATTTTGCATTAACCACGTTATAATTGTCTTCCGCCAATTTATAACTCTTCTGCAAAACCTCATAAGAGTCTTGTGCCAACATTAACTGATAATACGCTTTAGTAACCTGATTCACCAGATCCTGCTTAGAAGCACGGGATTTTTCTACCGCCAATTCTATGTCGGTTTTCGTCATAGACATTGCTTTGTAGACCGAAGGGGCAAATAACGGTAAGCTGATATTCAGAGTTCCGCTTACTGTATTCGAATCGTCCTGACCCATTTTGAAAGACTGACCGCCGAGGTTCATCTGGGCTGCCGTAATCGTATGGTTCCATGTTCCGCCAATGCTGGCCTCTGGCAATAAACTTTGCCAGGTCTCCTTGTTAGCCACCTTTTTCAGGGCTATTTCCTCTTCAGCAACCTTTATCGTAGGATTATCACTAAGTGCGATTTCCAGTGCTTTGTCGAGGGTCAAGGTTAGGGGTTCTTTTGTTTCCTGTGCCTGTACATAGCTTATAGCCAATAAAAGGACCACAGTCAACATAATTTTCTTACTTGCCAAAAATAGTTGTCTGTCCATAAAAATAAATCTGTATGTATATTAGGATTATTTTTTATTCCGTATTGGGCTGTCGGCTCTTACGGTATTCCCGGATAAATTCTTCCAGTTTACGAGCACCTTTTTCTGTTGATATTCCCCGGAGATAAGTGAACATGATAGATTCATATACTTCCAGGAAAGAGTGCTCTTTGCAGAGATCCGTATTCATCAGCAAGTCGAGCTGTTCGCGCACCAACAGGTTTACAATCGTAAAATTAACATCATCGCGGAAGTACCCTTGCTGTATACCCAGTTTAAAGAAAGCAATCGTTTCCTCGGAATCGCGGTTGCGACGCTTCATCAATTCGGCATAGACTTTAGGGTATTTCTTGATGTCTTCAAAAAACTTTTTATTAGTATTGTGAAACTTCTCAATACTCCGCTGGTAGAGTTTTAACAAAACTTCCAATACATTCGAAGCCTTTTCATAGACATCTTTCACGTAAGCATCTCCCTCACGCTGAGCTTTCAGGAGACATTCCATCAGTAAGGTTTCTTTATCAGAAAAAACTTCATACAAAGTACGTTTGGATATGCCTAATGCCGCAGCAATGTCATCCATCGTAATACTCTTGATACCATGAGTAGCAAAAGAATTCAGAGCAGTATCGATGATACGCTCCCGCAACTCTAATCTTTGAGGGTGTTCTTTCATATTGTCGCCCGTTTTCATTTCTATTTTCTCTTTAATTTTTTAGATTTCAAGTAGAAGAATGTCCACTTTCGGAATAAAACTGGGCAAATATAGAAAGAAAACTCAATTCGCCAATTGAGTTTCCTTTGAAAGATTAATGATATTAATGTTTATTATGCTTCCGGCAGATTTATTGGGAAGAATGTCAATAATCGAACTTCGTCCGGTTCAGAAACGCCACTGTCTTATGAATTTCTTTGTACATGACAATGTCGTCTTTAATAAAAGGGACTTCCTTGCGATATTCGTTCAGGAAACGTTCCAAAGCGGGAGAGGTCTTTAAAGGGCGACGGAATTCGATACCCTGTGCGGCATTCATCAATTCAATGGAGAGAATGTGTTCCAAATTGTCCATAATGCGATACAATTTGGTAGCTGCATTAGCTCCCATGCTGACATGATCTTCCTGTCCGTTGGAGGAAACAATGGAATCACTGCTGGCAGCATAGCAATACATCTTATTCTGACTAACCATGGAAGCAGCAGCATATTGCGGTATCATAAAACCGGAGTTCAAACCTGGATTGGCTACCAGAAATTCAGGCAGACCGCGCAGTCCCATGATAAGCTGTGCCACACGCCGCTCGGAAATGTTTCCTAACTCAGCCAGGGCGATGCCGAGGAAGTCATAAGAAATGGCAAGTGGCTGGCCGTGGAAGTTTCCACCGGAGATAATACGGTCTTCATCGGGAAAAATAGTTGGATTATCCGTTACAGAATTGATTTCAGTCAGCAGGACGGAAGAAACATAACGGATAGCATCTTTCGTCGCACCATGTACTTGGGGAATGCAGCGGAAAGAGTACGGATCTTGTACATGGGCTTTGTATTGAGCAATGATTTCACTGCCTTCCAAGAGCTTGCGGAAATTGTCGCCTGTCTCGATTTGCCCCCGATGTGGACGGATTTGCTGGATACAATCCATAAAAGGATCGATACGCCCATCGAAAGCTTCGAGGGAAAGAGCGGCAATAAGATCGGCTTTCTTAGAGAGTCGGAAGGCTTTCAGAATGGCAAACACACCATTAGCGCTCATAAACTGCGTACCATTGAGCAGGGCAAGACCTTCTTTACTCATAAGTTTCACCGGTTCCCAGCCGAACTCATCGAGGACACTGATGGCTTCGCGCTTCTTACCTTTATAATAAACATCGCCCACACCGATAAGCGGCAGGAAAAGATTGGCAAGGGGGGCCAAATCACCGGATGCACCGAGTGAACCACGATCGTAGACAATAGGCATCACATCGTTGTTGAAGAAATCGAGGATACGTTGCACGGTAATGACTTGCACACCACTATGTCCTAAAGACAGGGCATGAGCTTTGAGCAGCATCATTAGTTTGACAATGACGGGACGTATTTCTTCACCGACGCTGCAAGCATGACTCTTAATCAGGTTTTCTTGCAAAGTACCCAGTTCGTCGGGGGATATATTTTTGCTGCACAATGATCCAAAGCCTGTAGTAATGCCGTACAAAGGTTCTTCGGACTCGGCTATCTTATGGTCGAGGTAGTCGCGGCATTTCTGTATCCGTTCTTTGGCTTCGAGGGCCAGTTCCAGTTTCAGATTCTCGTTGATAATTCGTTCGATGATGTCGAATGTGAGTTCACCGGACCCTACATGATAGACGTTTTTCATACTCGTAATTCTTGGTTAACAACATCCAATACTTCTTTTTCGCGGTCACAAGCCATTCGTTCCAGCACATCGGCTTCTCTTTGGAGTTCATCTGCAAAGGTTTTGTCTTTGATGGAACCCAGGTTGATGCGAACATTCAGCAAGGCCCCCAGTACAGCTGTACGGGCGGACATCATGGCCACACAAGCATCAGTCACTGCATTACGGTTTCCCAAACGGGCAACGTCGGCAATTACCGACATCAGCTCGTAAGCATTACGGGCTACTTGCATGGGGACTAGGGCGGCATACTTAGTGGCTTCCTGAATGGCAGCACTGCGGGCAGCTTTTTCTTCATCGGTAGCCTTGGGCATTTTGAAGCATGCAAATACGGCATCATAGGCTTCCGAGTCACGATCTATATCAGCTATGAATACGTCTTTCTCTCTCAGTGCGAGAGAAGCAATATGGTTCATAAGTTCCTCGTGTTCTTCGTAATTCTTCTTGCCGATGGTGAGGTTAGCAACCATAGCGGTAAGTGCCGAAGCTACAGCACCGTTCAAGGCAGCAATGCTTCCGCCACCGGGGACAGGATCACTGCCCGCCACTTTATTCAAGAATTCTTTTACTGTTAAATCAACTAACATGGTATTTTTCTTTAAAGGTTTTACAATACAGGATAAATCACACCTTCTTTAATGGTGGTATTTACGCAATTCATACCGACATAGTAAGGCAGAAAATGGTAATTATCAGAATTCAGCACTACAAAATCTCCCTTCTTGCCTACTTCGATGCTACCGATACTGTCCGCCCGGTTCAAGGCAGCAGCCCCGTTCAGGGTGAGGGCGGTGATAGCTTCTTCAATAGTAAGATGCATATAGATGCATGCCAGAGCAAAAGTCAGCGGAATGGAACCGGAGAAACAACTGCCCGGATTGAGATCTGTGGCAAGGGCTACGGCACAACCGGAATCAATCATTTCGCGACCACGTGCATAAGGTTCTTTCAGGGCAAAAGCTGTAAGAGGGAGTAAAGTTGCAACGGTTCCGGCATCCCGCATAGCGCGGATACCTGTATCGGATGCATGCAACAGATGATCTGCGGAAACAGCGGAAAGCTCGGCAGCCAGTTCGGCACCCCCCAGCGGAACGATTTCATCGGCATGGAGTTTCAAGCCCAAACCATATTCCTTGGCAGCTTGCAGCAGACGGCGAGATTGTTCGACAGAGAAAACGCCTTGTTCGCAGAAGACATCACAAAACTCGGCCAGTTCGTTTTTGGCAACGCAAGGCAGGACGTCACTGATAAGAAAATCGAGGTATTCATCCGTACGTCCCTTATATTCCTCGGGTACGGCATGCGCACCCAGAAAAGTGGATACAATATCTACCCGCTTATGCTCGTCATTATTCAGGCTACGCATGACTTTGAGTTGCAAAAGCTCCGTTTCCTTATCCAGTCCGTAGCCGCTCTTGCCTTCTACGGTCGTAACACCCATATTACTCATTTGCTTCAAAAAACCTTCGGCTTTGGAACGGAGTTGAATAAAACTACATTCGCGGGTGGCCTTTACAGTGCTTACAATGCCACCACCACGCTCCATAATAGACATATAGCTTTCCCCCTTCAGTCGCCAGGAGAACTCCTCGGCACGTTCACCACCAAATACAAAGTGGGTATGCGAATCGACGAAGCCGGGCAACAAGCATTTACCACGGGCATTGTAGTGCCAGTAGCGTTGATAATATCCGTCACGCATCTCGCCCCGAGAAGGGCCGACATAGGAAATGATACCGTCGGTTACTTCTATTGTAGCATTGTCAATGATGCATAGTTCCCCCATCTCTTTACCGCAACGGGCGGAAAAGCCGATGGGTGTTACAACGCGGGCATTGAAAATTATCAGGTTCTCGGTCATACTAAAACTTTATTTGTGTAATCTGCATAATTAGTGTCTTTGCCTTATTCTTCCATAATCCTCGCCTCAAGCACTTGTTGCATAGAGAAATTCTCTAAACCAAGATAATAAGAAGCTGTATCAATGAGCGCCTCCATCGGAACAAGGCCGATAATCTCACTCCCCACTATACTGACTCCATAACGACGTGCTTCTACACGGGTCAGTTCAAAAGCGCGGTAAAGGGCGGTACGGGTATAGTCTGTCATATTGATGGAAACCTGAGTAATGCCCCGGTCTTTCAACTCTACTCCCATTGCTTTGCAATAACGCAGGCCACCGCCAATGAAACGAATCTTCTTGGCAATATCATGTGCGATATCCAGATTAGGTGTATTCAGATTGATATTGTAGGCTACCAACGGCATGCGGGCACCGATAGCAACGGTTCCGGCAGTGGCATGGCGTTCGGCAGGACCAAAGTCGGGCTGCCATTCGGGTAGCTTTATCTTTTCTGCCATACCTTCGAACTCACCTTTACGCACGGCAGCAAGATTTTCGCGATGCGGAGCGGATGCGGATTTCTCATAGAGAAAGACAGGAAGATTATAGCGTTTGCCTACCTCCGCACCTACTTCTTTGGAAAGGGCGATAGCTTCTTCCATCGTCACATTCTTGATGGGAATGAAAGGAACTACATCTACGGCACCCATACGGGGATGTTGCCCGGTATGGTGGTTAAGGTCAATAAGTTTTACAGCAATACCGATAGCTTCGAGAACGGCATCACGAAGAGGTTCCGGTTCTCCTACCACGGTTACTACCAGACGGTTGTGGTCTTCATCGTTACTGTAATCCAAGAGTTTTACACCTTGTTTACCACGGAAAGGGGATATGATTTGATCTATTTTCTGCAAGTCACGTCCCTCGCTGAAGTTGGGGACACATTCGATGATTTTATTCATGATTCTCTTTTTATGATATATATTTATTTACTAATTCGTCATCAGCTACGTATGGCATCGTAATATGATAACCATCAGCATGTGTCCGGTTAAACTCTTCACTCGTCTCCATAGCATGCCCATTGCGTGCCCATGAACGCCGGGCCACACCGCCCATCACGTCCCACAACATAGCTGAACGAAGTATTTCATCCACCCGCTCACTACCATCACATACCATACCGAAGCCGCCATTTATGGCTTTTCCAATACCCACGCCACCACCATTGTGCAGTGCTACAAGGCTCATTCCCCGGGCACAGTTTCCGGCAAAGCATTGCACGGCCATATCCGCCATGACATTGCTTCCATCTTTTATATTAGAAGTTTCACGGAAAGGAGAGTCCGTACCGCTCACATCGTGATGATCGCGTCCCAACATAATAGGTCCAACTTCACCATTGCGTACCATTTCGTTGAACTTCAACGCTATCGTCATACGTCCTACCGCATCCTGATAAAGAATACGCGCCTGAGTACCTACCACAAGATTATTCTTTTCCGCATCACGTATCCAATTGTAGTTATCCAGATCCTGACCGCGACGGTTCGGGTCAATACATTCCATCGCTGCATGATCGGTCTTTATCAAATCTTCATGTTTACCACTGAGACATACCCAGCGGAAAGGTCCGTAACCGTAATCAAAAAGTTCCGGCCCCATAATATCTTCTACATAACTGGGGAATATAAATCCATTCTTATCATCTTCTTCTTTGGCAATTTCACGAACTCCGGCATCATAAACGGCTTTCATAAAGGAGTTTCCATAATCGAAGAAATAGGTACCCTGCTCTACAAGGGCTCTTATAGCCCGGAAATGGCGCACCAACGATTCATTCACCAGTCTACAGAATTTCTGCGGATCTTCATGCAACAGACTTGTACGTTCGGCGAAAGTAATTCCCGCCGGACAGTATCCGCCTTCGTAAACGGCATGGCAGGAAGTTTGGTCAGAAAGCAGGTCTATATGTATATTTTGGTTTACAGCATATTCCAGCAAGTCAACGATATTCCCATGATAAGCAATGGATATCGGTTTCTTGCCGTCCATCGCCTCATGCGCCAGCGAGAATGCTTCGGGAATAGAATCCGTGACATGCCCTACCCAACCTTGCCGATGCCGGGTTTCAATACGTGACATATCTACCTCGGCTATAATGGAAGCTGCACCCGACATCTCGGCGGCCTTAGGCTGGGCACCGCTCATGCCGCCCAAACCGGAAGATATAAACAGGTGTCCGCGCAAATCACCGTTCTGAGGAATACCGAGCTTCATACGTCCGGCATTCAGCAGAGTATTAAAGGTACCATGCACAATACCTTGAGGACCAATATACATCCAGCCTCCGGCAGTCATCTGACCGTAGTTGGCAACTCCCATTTGCATGGCCACATGCCAATCCTTCTGATTATCGTAAAGACCTACCATCATGGCATTCGTAATAATCACGCGTGGTGCATCGGGCTTAGAACGGAATAATCCCAGCGGATGTCCACTTTCAATAACGAGTGTCTGATCTTGAGTCAGCACTTCAAGATACTGTTTAATGAGACGATACTGCATCCAGTTTTGACAGACCTGTCCCGTTTCGCCATAAGTGACTAGTTCATAAGGATAGAGGGCAATATCGAAGCAGAGATTATTGTCAATCATCACCTGGAAAGCCTTGCCTTCAATGCAATTTCCTTTGTAAGCATCGATAGGTTTCGCTTTGAGGTCGCCTTGCGGACGATATCGGTAGCCATAGATACGCCCGCGGGTACGAAGTTCTTCCATAAACTCCGGTGCGAGGGTCTCGTGTAATTCTTTGGGGATATAACGCAATGCGTTCTTTAACGCCGTGGCAGTTTGTGCGGGCGAAAGTGTGAAGCCACGGTCAGGAGCCCTCCGGATACCCTCTACAAAAGTGGGATAAGGGGGCAATGTGTTACTTAAGGTTATTTCCATAACATGCAGGATGAAAGGTTACAAAATGTCATCAGTTTACTTCTGTAAGCTGCCGCAATATAGAAATAAATCCCGATATCAACAAGTGATACCAGGATTTATTTATCATTTAGTCATTTTAAGCGTAGTAAGTATTTACCTGTAACTTCCGCACTTTCACTGCTTTCCTGTAAGAAGGCGTTCAGAAGTTCCGGCTCATTTTTTAGTAGCTGTAGCATTTTGTCTTTTCCTACGAACTCTACTTTACCCGTTTCCGGATTCAGTTCATAATAAACCCGCGCATTGACCAGCCCTGAAGCAGCAATGGCCGTACCGACATCTCCACCTAGCTTCGTAGCGTCGGCAGGCTGTGTGGTACTTGCCGCCACAGAACCTACAGGCTGTGCGTAGAAATAAATTTTCCCCTGTATCCAAGTGGCAGGGGCATACCAACCGCCGAAACGGAAACGTTTATAACGCACTTTCTTACAGTTAACGTATAACGCCGAGTCAGCCCTCACCGCATAACAACGGGATTTCAAATATCGGCAGAGACCGGGATTGTCATCTACCGAGACGCGATAGTCAGCACCTCCCATCAGTAAAATCTGATTCTTGGAGCGCTTCTCTATCTTCAATGTGGAGAGTGTGTCGCCACGATCTTCCACCAGTTCCTTCAAATTGGCATATATCACTTGCTGGGCGCTCCCATGCAAAGCAACCAATAACCCGAATATGCCTAATAACCACCACCTTTTCATACCCCAAGCTTTTCTTTCTAAAACAGTTTTATCTGAGCGAAAGTTACATTATTTATCCAAGAAGAGCAAATTATTGAAAAGAAAAATGCAATTTCGGCAGATTTATGTTCATGCATATTTATACTTGGGCTTATCTCTATACTGCATAATACGCTTCAAAGCTGCGAGTAACTGGAAAAATAAGCTATACTCATCAAAGGGATATCTAAGGCGAAAACTTACTACCTTGATGAATAAGAATAGTTTCATCACTTGGAACTGCAAGTTTCATGCTTTGAAACAAGCAGTTTCACACCGAGAAACAAACGCTTCTCTTAAAGGAAACATAAATATGGATGCTAAGTTCTTCATTAGAGCAAGAGAAAGCAGATGAAGCATTTGGTTATAAAGCAGGCTTATTTTACCTTTGCGGCAAAGAAACAATAGAATGAACACAATCAATGAAATAACCGCCACTTATCAGCGCATCGCTGAAGAAGGACGTTCGGATTTAAATAAAGTACAAAACAAGATTTACCGCATAGGCTCACTGCGATTATTGTTATTTGTTGCAGGAATTGCGGGAATTATATATTTCTGGTCATCAGGCTGGATAGTATTAACGGGGATCATCGCCGTTACACTTCTGCCTTTTATCCTATTGATAAAGTATCACAACCGGCTGTTTCACCGGAAAGATTATCTGGAAAAAAAGATAGCAATCAATGAGCAAGAACTTTCGGCGCTGAACTATGACACATCCTCTTTTGAAGACGGAGCAGAATTTATCAATCCGGCACACCTGTACAGTTATGACCTGGATGTGTTTGGTCCACATTCTCTTTTTCAGTATATAAACCGTACCTGTACGCAACTTGGAAAAAGCTTGTTAGCCAATTGGCTGGGCACGCATCTGGTAAATAAGAAAGAGATAGAATCCCGACAGGAAGCCATTCGCGAACTGACATCGGAATTGAACTTTCGACAAGAATTCCGTATTCTGGGACTGCTCTATAAAGGAAAAGCTGCTGATGAAGATGAATTAAAGGCATGGGCTAAGAGTCCCAGTGTCTTCCGGAAAAATGTTTTCTTTCGCATGCTACCGCTATTGGCGGGTGGAATAAATATCTTATGTATAGCATTGGCTATTGCAGGTATTATTCCGCTCACTGTTTTCGGTATTCTATGGTTATGCTTTGTGTTTGCCAGCTTTTGTTTCACTAGTAAAATCACTAAAATGCAAGCTGTCTACGGAAAGAAGCTACAAATATTAGCAACGTATGCCAATCTGCTCCGACTTATAGAGAACCAACCCATGAAAAGTCCGATATTGAAGGAAGTGAGAGAGTGGATCGGTGATGAAAAACAAACGGCTTCTCACTCCATCCAGCGTCTAAGTAAGCTTATGAACGAACTCGATCAGCGAAACAACGCCTACATATATGCCACCCTCAACGGATTATTCTTCTGGGAAATCCGCAAAATCATACAGATTGAAGGATGGAAAGAGCAATATGCTTCTGAACTACCACGCTGGCTGACAGCTATCGCTCACATGGATGCTCTGTGTTCACTGTCCACATTCGCCTATAATCATCCGGATTATTCCTACCCTATTATTACCACCCGGTCTTTCAGTCTCCGCGCCGCATCTATGGGACATCCACTGATGAACCGCGACAAATGTGTACGCAATGACATTGATATAGAAAAACGTCCTTTCTTCATTATTATCACCGGAGCAAATATGGCAGGTAAAAGTACGTATCTTCGTACGGTAGGCATCAACTATTTGCTGGCTTGCATCGGCACCCCCGTTTGCGCCCGGAGTATGGAACTGTATCCTGCTCAACTCATTACCAGTCTGCGCACCAGCGACTCCCTGAATGATAACGAATCCTATTTCTTTGCAGAACTGAAACGTCTGAAACTTATCATCGACAAACTGCAAGCCGGTGAAGAGTTCTTCATCATCCTTGATGAGATTCTAAAAGGAACCAATTCCATGGATAAGCAGAAAGGCTCACTCGCCCTTATCAAACAATTCATGACTTTACAGGCAAATGGCATCATCGCTACTCACGACCTGATGCTCGGCACGCTTGCCGACATTTATCCTGATGACATCCGTAATTACCGATTCGAAGCCGACATCACAGGTAATGAACTGACCTTTTCTTATCGTCTGCGCGAAGGAGTAGCTCAGAATATGAATGCCTGTTTCCTGATGAAAAAAATGGGGATAGCCGTCACCGACTGATCCCCATAACTTCAAAGTTAAGTCCAGAAACCCTGAGGGTTAGTTCACTTTACACTTCGCCAAGAAAGCCGATATGGTTGCTGCATCATTCCCTGTATAATAATGTACAGAGGTTACCGGAGTGTATGTATAAGGCACAAACTGGAACAGCTGAACGGCTGCAAATTTATTATCTTGAGAAAGTATAACATCCAAACGTACATTACCGCTTCCTTCACTCTTTACACCATCTTCAGTAGAAAGCTGGCCCTTTTCAATCATCTCTTTCAACTTACCCATGTGCTTTAAATCGAAGAATACACTCCGCTCTTTAGTAACACTTCCTGTCGGAATATATACCACTTCTTTAGATTTCCAGAACAAACGGAAGATTCCTAAAAGGAAAAATGCAGTGCCCAACACCATCAGCAACATGCTTAATGTAGATGAACGGTCAGTAATTTCAAAAGTAGATGCGAATACAAGAACACCTAACAGTAACATTGCCACTGAAAAAATAAGTCCTGAAACACTTGTGCGTTTTGCGATATCTGGGTGGGTAGACGCAAAAATAGTTGCGTCAATTGCTTGAGTTGCCATAATTTAAATCGTTTAAAATGAATAAAAGTTTAACTGATAAAACATACAAATAATAACCTCGTACAGTCTATGACCGCATGAGGCAAAAAAAATCTGAATTCATTCAAACGTCTAAATGATAATTCGTCTGAGTGTAAATACATAATATTCACACGCAGGATGGCAACGATAGGAGGTGCTGGTATCAAACAACTTCGAGCGATGCAACGATAATGCACCGTCACGATGAGCCAGCCGCTCTATCATGTCTTTTAATGAAAGGATATATTCTGTTGTATATGAGCGCTGTGCACGTGAGAACGTAAGCAACTGAGTAGTTCCAGCGGAACTTGCAAGTTCTGCATCTGACAAGTATGGCAATTGCGGAGCTGGAATATAACTTCCCTGCCGAACATCATTTCGCTGTGCATTCCCTTCTTCTCCTAAACCAGTCTGAGCAGCAATAGTTATTTCATCTACCGTCTGTACGGTAAATGCATCACTCACACTTCCACAAAAGGCAGCTGCAAGGATCAGAAATAATATCACTTTTAGGAACTTTGCCATATCTATTTGCAAAGATAACAGTTTGTTTCATTTAATTGTTTAATAGTAGAACCTTTTAATGAATGTTTAGGAAAGATATATCTTCTTTCCTCCCAAAATATCCGAATGCAGAGTAACAAAAAAGCCGCCCCTTTCACAAGAGACGGCTTTTATATTGAAAAGAATAGTCGATTTATTCAGCTTTAGCTTCTTCAACTGCCGGAGCTTCAGCAACCGGAGTTTCTGCCGGAGCAGCAGCTTCAGTAGCTTTCTTAGAACGGCGGGTACGAGTAGCTTTCTTAGCAACTTTTTCCTTAGCCATGTTCTCATTGTAGTCAACGAGTTCAATAAAGCACATTTCAGCGTTGTCACCCAGACGGTGTCCTGTCTTGATGATACGAGTATAACCACCCGGACGATCAGCAATCTTCACAGAGATTTCCTTGAACAGTTCCGTCACAACTTGCTTGTCTTGCAGATTGCTGAATACAACACGACGAGAGTTGGTCGTGTCATCCTTTGACTTCGTGATCAAAGGCTCAACAAACTTCTTCAGAGCTTTAGCCTTTGCAACGGTCGTAGTGATTCTTTTGTGCTTAATCAAAGAACATGCCATGTTAGACAACATCGCATTTCTGTGAGAAGCAGTACGACCTAAATGGTTGAATTTCTTATTATGTCTCATTTTTTATTCTTTATCTAATTTATATTTAGAAATATCAGTTCCAAACGACAGATTCAGACTTTCCAGCAAATCATCAAGCTCGGTAAGCGATTTCTTTCCGAAGTTTCTGAATTTCAGCAAATCCGTCTTGTTAAATTGTACCAAGTCACCTAATGTTTCTACATCGGCAGCCTTCAAGCAATTGAGGGCACGAACCGATAAGTCCATATCAACAAGTTTGGTTTTCAACAATTGGCGCATGTGCAATACTTCTTCATCAAATTCTTCATTGCCATCCACATCAGTGCTTTCCAATGTAATCTTCTCATCAGAGAAGAGCATGAAGTGATAAATCAGAATCTTTGCAGCTTCTTTCAGCGCTTCCTTCGGATGAATGGAACCGTCGGTAGTAATCTCAAGTACCAATTTATCGTAGTCCGTCTTTTGTTCAACACGGAACGGTTCAATCTGATACTTCACATTACGTATCGGTGTATAAATGGAATCGATAGGAATTACGTTAACATCCGTGCAATATTCGCGGTTTTCATCAGCCGGAACATATCCACGACCTTTGTTAATCGTAATATCGATTTGCATAGTTGCTTTAGAATCTAAATGACAAATAACTAATTCAGGATTTAACACTTCAAATCCAGTCAAATACTTACCTATGTCACCTGCTTTAAATTCACTAGAATTTTCGATTGTAATACTTACTTTCTCACTTTCGAATTCTTCAACTACTTGCTTGAATCTCACCTGTTTCAGATTCAAGATAATGTTAGTAACATCCTCTTTAACTCCCGGTACGCTAGAGAACTCATGCTCAACACCATCTATTTTGATAGTAGTGATAGCAAAACCCTCTAATGACGAAAGCAGGATGCGGCGCAATGCATTACCTACGGTAATACCGAAACCGGGCTCCAACGGACGAAATTCGAATTTACCGAATCTAGAATCCGCTTCCAACATTAATACTTTATCAGGTTTTTGAAATGCTAATATCGCCATGAAATTAATTATTATTTAGAATACAATTCTACGATCAAATGCTCTTTAATGTTTTCAGGAATGTCTGCTCTTTCAGGTACATGCAGTAATTTACCAACCTTAGAGTTATCATCCCATTCCAACCAAGGATATTTGCTGTGGTTAAAGCCAGCCAGTGAATTAGCAATTACTTCCAAAGATTTAGATCTTTCACGAACACCAATTACCTGACCCGGTTTTACTGCAAATGAAGGGATATTTACCACTTCACCATCCACAGTGATATGCTTGTGACCCACCAACTGACGAGCAGCTGCACGAGTAGGAGCAATACCTAAACGGAATACAATATTATCAAGACGACCTTCTAGCAACTGAAGCAGAATTTCACCGGTAATACCTTTAGCTGTTTCTGCTTTTTCAAACAGGTTGCGGAATTGTTTTTCTAAAACTCCATAGGTGTATTTGGCTTTCTGTTTCTCGCGAAGTTGAACACCATATTCAGAAGTTTTTCTCTTTCTAGAATTGCCATGCTGTCCGGGAGGATAATTTTTCTTAGACAAAACTTTATCTGCTCCGAAGATACCTTCACCGAATTTACGGGCTATTCTTGATTTTGGTCCAGTATATCTAGCCATTTCTTTTAAATTTTAATTGTTTTATTCATGAACTCAATTTGTTGCAGCCGCGATTACAGAGAGAAATTAATGTAATCCAAATAACAAAATCAAGATCATTTTTATTAAAGGTAAATCTTAAACTCTACGTCTTTTCGGAGGACGACAACCATTATGTGGAAGCGGAGTTACGTCAATGATTTCAGTAACTTCAATACCTGCACCATGGATAGTTCTAATAGCAGACTCACGTCCGTTACCCGGACCTTTCACATATGCTTTTACTTTTCTCAGGCCAAGATCGAATGCAATCTTTGCACAATCCTGGGCAGCCATTTGCGCTGCATAAGGAGTGTTCTTTTTAGAACCTCTAAATCCCATTTTACCGGCAGATGACCAAGAAATGATCTGCCCTTCACTGTTTGCGAGAGAAACAATAATATTGTTGAAAGATGAATGAACATGCAACTGTCCATTAGCGTCTACTTTCACATTTCTCTTTTTAGCTGCAACTGTTTTTTTTGCCATATCAACAATTATTATTTAGTAGCTTTTTTCTT
>OGQN01000081.1_pt1 | contig 90088 bp, 126 predicted proteins | sample 1553231 | NCBI WGS metagenome assembly OGQN01 (sample SAMEA2579950, study PRJEB22360) | human gut metagenome | biome: human gut; feature: human-associated habitat; material: faeces | place: Denmark | collected 2008/2010 | reverse complement strand
AAAGAGTTCCTTATTTGATGCACTATACATCTTTGATATTCCGTCTTAGGGTATATTGCTGATATTGCATCTTTAAGCCCTGTCAATCCATCTGCACATAATACTAAAATATCTTGTACTCCGCGATTTTTAAGCTCGTTTAATACAGTCATCCAATATTTTGCACTTTCATTTTCTCCAATTGTTATTGTTAAAACTTTTTTCATTCCATCTTTATCAATTCCTAACACAACATAGGCTGCTTTTTTTACTATCTGTCCATAATCTCTAACATGAAAATGTGTAGCATCAATAAATACTAGAGGGTATACACTTTCTAATTTCCTTTTTTGCCATTCTTGTACTTCAGGTATAATTTTATCTGTTATATCACTTATCATATCTGGTGAAAGATTACAGCCAAATGTCTCCTTTATTTGTTCTTGAATGTCCTTATCAGACATTCCTAATGCATACATAGATATTACTTTTTCATCAAAGCCATTTGCTGTTCTTGAATATTTAGGCACTAAATCGGAATCAATTTCTCCGTTTCTATCCTATCTCTAGGAACTTTTTCTGGAATATCTCCCATTTCTGTTGCTACAGTTCTTTCTGGATAATGTCCATTTCGATAATTATTATTATCTGTTCTTTCGTTTTTGGAATAACCAATTTTTGCTTCCATTTCAGCATCCTACAATTGTTGAAAAGCAGGGGCAAAGAAATCTTTCTAGGCTGTGTATATATCATTCATAGATTTAATATTTTTTTGATCATTCCTTCTAAAAAATTCCTCTACTATTTCATTTTTTTCTTTTTCTACTTTTTTACCCATAGAAAAATCCCTCCTTGATATTTTATATTTTATCACGGAAGGATTTATTTACACAATTTTTTCTATACTCTCAATACGACAATATTGTAAATGATGTAATAGGAACAAGACAAATGATTCTTATAGGAAAATGTTCAACGGCTGAAAATACATCAAGTTCTGAAATTAGAGATACTGACACTGCAGGTGAAATATAAAAAAGTTAATAGATAAAAATAGAAGCCTACAAAATTGTTTGTAGACTTTTCACATGTAAATCATCTATTGAAAAACTCAAATATTTAATATATAATAAACATGCAAAAAACATCGAAAAAAGGAGTGAAAAAGTGGCAGAAGTTAAATGGACTAATGAACAATTACAAGCAATACAAGAAAAAAATTCAAACATATTAGTAGCTGCTGCAGCAGGTAGTGGTAAAACTGCTGTACTTGTAGAACGTATTATTCACAAAATAATTGATGAGCAAATGGATATTGACAAAATATTAGTTGTAACATTTACAAATGCAGCAGCTAGTGAAATGCGTGAAAGAATACTAGAAGCAATATACAAAAAGTTAGAAGAAAATCCTGAAAATGTTCATTTACAAAGACAAATAATACTTTTAAATAAAGCAAGTATATGCACAATACACTCTTTTTGCTTAGACATTATTCATAATCATTTTTATGAAATTGATTTACCAAGCAATTTTAAAATTGCAGATACAGCTGAAATAGATCTTCTTAAACAAGAAGTATTAGATGATTTATTTGAGCAAAAATATACTGAAAATGACAAAAATTTTATAGAACTTTTAGAAAATTATACAAATTATCGTGGAGATGAAGCTTTACAAGAATTAGTATTAAAAATATATAAATTTATACAAAGTAGTCCATTTCCAATAAAATGGTTACAAGAAAAATTAGAATTATTAAAAATAGAAGATAAAGACATATCTCAAACAATATGGGGAAAACTTATAATTCAAACAGTAGACGATGATATACAAGAGAGTATTATGCAACTTGAAGTTACTAAATCTAAAATGGCGTTATATCCTGAAATGACTAAATTTTATCAAACAATAAGTGAAGATATAATAAACCTTCAAGATTTGCAAAAATATAATTCTTGGGATGAATTATATATAAAATTATTAAATTTTAACTTTAGTAAATGGCCAGTTGACAAAAAAGTAATAAATGACTTAAAAGAAGATTCAAAAGAAATAAGAGACAAAGTAAAAAAACATATTAAAGAAAAAACTGCAAAGCTATTAAGCTGTTCACAAGAACAAGCCGTAAAAGACTTGAAAATTATTACTCCAATACTAGAGAAACTTTCAAATTTGGTAACAGAGTTTACAAAAAACTTTGCAGAAAAAAAGAAAGAAAAGAATTGCATTGATTTTAATGATATTGAACACTTTGCATTAAAAATATTATTAGATGAAAATAATAACCCAACAGAAGTTGCAAAAAAATATAAAGAAAAATTTGAAGAAATTGCAATTGACGAATATCAAGATAGTAACTTGGTACAAGAAGCTATATTAACAAGCATTTCCAAAGGTAACAACATTTTTATGGTAGGAGATGTTAAACAAAGTATATATAAATTTAGACAAGCAAGGCCAGAGCTATTTTTACAAAAATATGATGAATACAAAAATAAAGAAGAAAAGGCACAAGAAGATAATTTGAAAATACAGCTATTTCGCAATTTTAGAAGTAGGCAAAACATATTAAATATTACTAACTTAGTATTTGAATCAATAATGAGCAAAGAACTAGGAGATATAAATTACAACGAAAACGAATACTTAAACTATGGAGCAAATTACCCGGAACCAGAAGAAATAAAAAATTATGCAGGTATTGCTGAGTTAGATATTATAGATTTAAAAGAAGATGAATCAATTACAGCTTTTGAAGGTGAAGAAGACGAAGAGGAACAAGAAAGAGTTGAAGATGATGTATTAGAGGCTAAGTTTGTAGCAAACAAAATACAAGAATTATTAAATAGTAATTATATGGTATTTGACAAGAAACAAGGCTATAGAAAAATTAGACCAAAAGACATTGTAATTTTACTAAGAGCAACATCGAATTTATCTCCAATATATGAAAAAGAACTATCTGATTTGGAATTACCAGTATTTAGTGATACATCAGGAACTTATTTAGACACAGTAGAAATACAAACAATATTATCAGTACTAAAAATTATTGATAACCCATTACAAGATATTCCACTTGTAGTAGTATTAAGGTCATCAATTTGCAATTTTACAGATAATGATTTAATTACAATAAGATTAACAGATAGAAATTGTAATTTTTATGAGGCTTTAATAAAAACAAGGCTAATATGTGATGGAGATTTAAAAAACAAAATAGAAAGCTTTTTAGAAAAACTTGAAAAGTGGAAAAGTATATCACAATATATGCCTTTAGATGAATTTATATGGCAAATATATTTAGATACAGGATATTACCAATATGTCGGACTACTTCCAAATGGAGCAATGAGACAAGCAAACCTTAAAACATTATTTGAAAAAGCTAAACAATATGAAAAAGCAAGTTTTAAAGGGTTATTCAATTTTATACAATTTATAGATAAACTAAAAAAACAGAATGGAGATTTAGCTTCAGCAAAACTTATTGGAGAAAATGAAGATGTAATTAGAATCATGAGTATTCATAAAAGTAAAGGACTAGAATTTCCAGTTGTGTTTTTGTGCAACTCTCATAAAAAGTTTAATATGCAAGATTTAAATGACAATATTTTATTACATCAAGATATTGGCTTTGGTCCAACAATTATGGATACAACTAGAAAAATTAAGTATTCTAGCATAGCAAAAGATGCAATTAAATTAAAAATGAAACAGGAAACACTTTCAGAAGAACAAAGAATTTTGTATGTTGCATTAACAAGAGCAAAGGAAAAACTATATATTACAGGAAGAAGTAAAGATTTTACTAAATATGTACAAGATAAAAATAAAGTACTTGAAATGTATGAAAGTGAAAACATAAAACTAGATGCTAAACTTATGAAAAAAGCAAATTCATACTTAGACTGGATTATGTATGTGTATTTGTTTAATCAAGGAAGAACGATTACACTAAAAGGAGAATCATACAAATTAAGTGATATTATAACTTTAAATGTTAGTAATAAAAAAGACTTGTTAAAAGCTTTAGCAAAAGAAGAAGTAGTTGAGCAGATTGATTTAAAAGAAAAGATAGAACAAATATTAAAAAATAAATCAGATGAAGAAAATAAAAAATCTGAACAAGCATTAAAAGAATTACTAGAATGGAAATATGACTATATTGTAGACACAACACTTCCTACTAAATCATCTGTTACAAAAATTAAGCAAGAAAAAATTAAATTAGAAGAAATACTAAAAGGAATAGAAAGTGAAGAAGTAGAATACAAAAAATCATATACACCCAAATTCATGCAAGAAGATAAGAAAATATCAAGTGCAGAAAAAGGTACTTTAGTACACTTATGTATCCAAAGATTAGATGAAAGAAAAGACTATGAGTTAAAAGATATTCAAAACATGATACTTAACTTAGTTGAAAAAGAAATAATTACACAAAATGAAGCAGATGCAATTGATGTAAATTTAATTTATCAATATACAAAATCACAATTATTTGAAGAATTAAGGAAAGCAAAAGAAGTACATAAAGAGCAACCATTTTATATAAACATACCTGCAAAAGATGTTGTAAGTGAAGCGGAAAATTCAAAGAAAAACATTTTAGTACAAGGTATTATAGACTTATATTATATTGATAAAAACGATAATTTAGTGTTAATTGATTTTAAAACAGATTACATTTCAAATGAACCAAATGCAAAAGAAAAAATACTTGATAAATATAAAGTACAATTAGAAATATACAAAACAGCACTAGAGCAGGCATTAAATAGAAAAACAAGTAAGACTGCTTTATGCTTAGTTAAAAGTGAGTATGAAGAAGTTGTACTTGAATAATTATTATATAAGGAGAATATTTTTATGAGTGAAAAATATGATGTAATAGCAGTTGGAATGGGACCAAGTTCAATATTTATGGCTTATGAATTAATAAAATTAAAAAAAGCACATAAAGTTTTATTAATTGAGCAAGGAAAAAAAGTAGAAGATAGGTATTGTCCAATAGAAAAAACAGGAAATTGTATTAAATGCAAACCATTCTGTAATATTACTAGTGGATTTTCTGGAGCTGGAGCGTTTTCAGATGGAAAATTATCTTTATATAATAAAGAAGATGATGACATATATATTGGTGGAATTTTACATGAATATATTGGAGTAGAAGAAACAAAAAGATTAATAGATTATACAGATAAAATATATTTAGACTTTGGTGCAGATACTAAACTTGAAGGAACAGAACACCAAGAAGAAATAAAAAAGATTTCAGATAAAGCAAAAAAAGAAGGGATAAACCTTATAAATATTCCTATACGACATTTAGGAACAGAAAAAGCACATGAATTATATAAAAGATTAGAAGATTATTTATCAGAACATCACATTGAAATGAAATATCAAACAATAGTTGAAGATTTAATTATTGAAAAAGGAAAAATAAAAGGCGTTAGAATAAAGCCAGCTAAAGAATTAAACAACGAGGATGCTGAACTTGAAGAAATATATGCAGATAATGTAGTTATTGCAGTTGGAAGAAAAGGTGCTAACTGGCTGGTAAATATGTGTGAAAAGCATAATATAAAAACTAAGTCTGGAATTGTAGATATAGGGGTTAGATATGAATTACCAGATAGAATAATGAAGGACATAAATACTTACATGTATGAAGGAAAGTTCATAGGAAAACCAGAACCTTTTAAAGACAAAGTAAGAACATTTTGCCAAAATCCAAGTGGATTTGTTGCATCAGAAGTATACGATAATAACCTAAGCTTAGTAAATGGACATTCATATAAAGAAAGAAAAAGTACAAATACAAACTTGGCTATTCTTGTTTCACATCATTTTACATATCCATTTAATAAACCAATTGATTATGGAAGAAATGTTGCAAAAAATTTAAATGAATTAGGTGCAGGCAACATACTAGTACAAAGATTGGGAGATATTTATAGAGGAAAAAGAACTTGGGAACAAGAATTAAAACAAAATACTGTTATTCCAACTTTAAAATCAGCAGTACCAGGAGATATTACTTATGCAATTGGCTATAGAACAATGACAGATATTTTAAATTTTATACGTAGTATGGATAAAGTTGTTGAAGGATTTGCTGATCCAGATAATTTACTATATGCACCAGAAATAAAATTTTATAGTAACCAAGTTGTAATAGATAACAATTTTGAATCAAACATAAAAGGATTATACTCAATAGGAGATGGAGGAGGAATGACAAGAGGACTAATGATGGCATCTGCTTCTGGAGTACAAATGGCCAGAATATTAGCACAAAAAGGAGAAAAATAAAATGTCAAATTTTGTACATTTGCATATACATAGTGAATTCAGTTTACTAGATGGAGCAAATAGAATAAAAGACTTACCGGTAAGGGCAAAAGAATTAGGAATGAATGCTATGGCAATTACAGACCATGGCGCTATGTTTGGTGCAATTGACTTTTATAAAGCATGCAAAGCAAATGACATTAAACCAATAATAGGTTGTGAAGTTTATGTTGCACCAAGAAATAGAAAAGATAAAGACCCTAATTTAGATGCAAAATATAATCATTTAATATTATTAGCTAAAGACAACCAAGGATATAAAAATCTTGCAACTTTAGTTTCTTTAGGTTATACAGAAGGTTTTTATTATAAACCTAGAATAGACCACGAAATAATAGAAAAATATCATGAAGGGATAATATGCTTAAGTGCATGTTTAGCAGGAGAAGTAAACCAAGCAATACTTGCAAATGATATGGAAAAAGCAAAAGAAGTTGCTTTATGGTATAAGTCTATATTTGGAGAAGACTATTACTTAGAAATCCAAAACAATGGAATAAAAGAACAAGTTTTAGCAAATCAAAAATTAATACAATTATCAAGAGAGCTAGATATTCCACTTGTAGCAACAAATGATGCTCACTATTTAAAAAGAGAAGATGCATATAACCATGAGGTTTTACTTTGTATACAAACTGGAAAACGTATGACAGATGAAGACAGAATGAAATTTGACACAGATGAGTTATATGTTAAATCACCAGAAGAGATGAGTGACTACTTTAAAAATGTACCAGATGCGATTGAAAATACAGTGAAAATAGCAGAAAAATGTAATGTAGAATTTGAATTTGGACATACAATTTTGCCCAATTATGATGTGCCACAAGAATTTGCAACTCACTATGATTACTTAGAAAAACTTACTTATGATGGACTAAAAAATAGATATGGAGAAAACCTAAGTAAAGAAATATTGGAAAGAACAGAATATGAACTAAGTGTCATTAAAAAAATGGGATATGTAGATTACTTCTTAATTGTATGGGACTATATTCATTATGCTAAAACACATAATATACCAGTTGGACCAGGTAGAGGTTCAGGGGCTGGTTCAATAGTTGCATATAGTATTGAAATTACAGATATTGACCCTATTCAATATAACCTAATTTTTGAGCGATTTTTAAATCCTGAAAGAATTAGTATGCCTGATTTTGACGTTGACTTTTGCTATGAAAAAAGAGATAAAGTTATAGAATATGTTGAGCAAAAATATGGTAAAGACCATGTTTCACAGATTATTACATTTGGAACGATGTCTGCTAGAATGGTTATTCGTGATGTTGCAAGAGTATTAGATATGCCTTATGCAGAAGCAGACAAACTAGCTAAAATGATACCAAATGAAATACATATTACAATAAAAAAAGCTATGGAGCAAAACAAAGAATTAAAAGACCTTTACGATACAGACGAAGAAATTAAAAAAATGTTAAATATTGCCATGGCTTTAGAAGGAATGCCAAGACAGGCTTCAACACATGCTTGTGGTATAGTTATTACAAAAGAACCAGTAGTAAGCTATGTGCCACTTTATGTAAGAGATGGAGCTATATCAACACAATATATAATGACAACACTAGAAGAACTTGGACTTTTAAAAATGGATTTCTTAGGATTAAGAACATTAACTGTTATTCAAGATACAATAGACTTGGTAAAACAAAATCAAGGAATAGATGTTAAGTTTGACGAAAAGATGAATGATCCTAAGGTATACAAACTATGGCAAAATGGAGAATCAGTTGGTATATTCCAGTTTGAAAGTCAAGGAATGACAAACTTCATGAAGGAATTGAAACCAGACTGCTTGGAAGATATAATTGCGGGAGTTTCTTTATACAGACCTGGCCCAATGGATCAAATACCAAGATATATTGCAAATAAAAAAGATCCAGAACATGCAGTATATACACATCCAGCACTAAAACCAATTCTTGAAGTTACCTACGGCTGTATGGTTTACCAAGAACAAGTTATGCAAATAGTTAGAGACTTAGCTGGTTATTCATTAGGCAGAGCTGACTTAGTAAGAAGAGCCATGGGTAAGAAAAAGCTAGATGTAATGGCAAAGGAAAGAGAAATATTTATACATGGACAAATAGATGAAAATGGGAATATTGTTGTTCCTGGTTGCATTAGAAATGGTATAGATGAACAGTCTGCAAATAAAATATTTGACGAAATGGCTGAATTTGCTAAATATGCATTTAATAAGTCACATGCTGCAGCTTATGCAGTTATATCATTTAGAACTGCATATTTAAAAGCATATTATCCAACAGAATTTATGGCTGCAATGCTTAATAGTTTTTTAGGAAATCTAGATAAAGTACCAGGTTATATTGAAGAATGCAAAAGACTATCAATTCAAATATTAAAACCAGATATAAATAAAAGCTATACAAGGTTTACAGTTGATAAAAATCAAATTCGTTTTGGACTTGGAAGTATTAAAAATGTGGGAACAGCTGCTGTTGACGAAATTGTAGAAGAAAGAACAAAACATGGAGAATTTAAAGATTTTAGTGATTTTTGTGAAAGAATAAAAGAAACAACAGTTAATAAAAAATGTATTGAAAGTTTAATAAAAGCGGGAGCTTTTGATGAACTAGGACAAACAAGAAAAACATTTATGGCATCTTATGAAAATATTATTGATACAATAAGCAATGACAAAAAGGGATTTGATGGTCAAGTTTCAATGTTTGACTTAGGAGGAGAAACTCAAAAAGAAGAAATAAAATATAATTATATAATTGAACCTGAATATGATGAAAAAGAGAAACTTTCAATGGAAAAAGAAATGCTTGGAATATATATTTCGGGACATCCACTGGAAAAAATGAGAGCACAAATCGAAGCAAAAACTACTATAAATAGCTTGAAACTAAGAGAATTATCAGAACCAAGTGAAATAGAAGAAGATGAGAAAGTTACAGAATATCAAGATGGACAAAATGTAATATATGCAGGCATAGTTACAAGCGTTAAAAAGAAATATACTAAAAACAATACAATTATGGCATTTGTTACAATTGAAGATTTATATGGCACAACTGAATTTATAGTTTTTGATAGTTGCTATAGACAATGTTCTGATATATTAGTAAATGACAATATTGTTGAAGTAGAAGGCAGGTTAAGCATTAGAGAAGATGAAGAACCTAAAATTGTAGCTAGAACAATAAAAGAATTTGCAGAAATCAAGAAAAAGGCATTTGAACTAAATGTTACAAATCTTAACGAAGAAACTAAAGAAAAACTTAAAGGAGCAATTCACTTCTTTAATGGAGAAAGAAGTAATATGCAAATGCAAATAAAAAATGGAGAAAAACTTGATAAAGCAGGTGGAATTTATATGACACCAGAAATTTTAAAACAATTTCAAGAGCTAGTTGGAGAAGAAAATGCTCAAATTATTTTAATATAAAAGGAGAGAAATATATGAAGAATGAAAGAATGATAACAAGAAAATTATTTATATCATGTATTTTGATACTAAGTATTATATTTACTACTATTATAATTTTGCAAAAAGAGCATTATGAAAAAATAATAGAGGAAAATAATAACAATACTGAAATCCAACTTAATATTATTGAGGCTAATTAAACAAATTTAAAAACAATAAGAGAGTGGAAAAAATTATTGGAAATAGAAAGACACCTAGGCTATATCTAGGTGTCTTTTCTTGTTAATTGGTAAAAGATGTTTTTGAACGACAATTATTGACAAAAAAATACCTAAATATTAAAATTAATTTAGGTGAAACAAATGAAAAAAATAAACCATAAAATAAAAACACAAGTATTAATCATAAGTCTACTACTAATTATAGGATTAGTAGTAAGTTTGTGTGCATATATGGTTATTTTTCAAAAGAAAACAGCTTATGCAGCCACACAAAACGTTGAAGAAGAATACGAAACTATAGAAAAAACATTCATAGACATAAATGAAATATTAGAGAAAAATACTCAAAATAAAAAGAAAGAAGAAATAGTAAAAAAAGAAATAGATTTAGAATATATTACAAAATATCAAAATAATCCTGAGTTACCTAGTGGAATGATACAGGTGGTACAAGAAGGAATAGATGGAAAACAAGAAGAAATAACTAAAAAAATATATGAAGGAGATAAACTTACTGAGGGAAAAATAGTTGGAAATACAGTCACAAAAGCGTCAGTAAATAAAATAGTAGAAGTGGGAACAGGAAGGCATATAATAAATTATAATGCTGAAATTGGAGATGACATATATATAACGCCGAGTTTTCTTGCAATAAGGATTGAACCAAATGAAAAAAGCGAAAAATTAATAACATTAAATAAAAACACAAAAGTTGAATTAATTGAAAAGAAAAAAGAATGGTATAAGATTCAATATCAAAGTTATGCAGGATGGGCAAAAGCAGAATGTTTTACAAGCATAAATCCAAACGAGCTAAAACAAGATGAAATTGAGATAGTGCAAGGCAGCAAATATACAAAACAACAGTTGATAAGAAGTTTAAGCTTTAACATGAAATTGAACAAACCAAGTGGGTTATCATTAGAACAATTTAAAAAAATATTTGCAAATGAAACAAAAGACAAAAATAATATTTTTAAAGATAATGCACAATATTTTTATTATGCTGAAAAACAATATAATATTAATGGAGTATTCTTGGCAGCTGTAGCAATACATGAAAGTGGATGGGGAGGATCAAGTATAGCATCAAATAAAAACAATTTATTTGGGTATGGAGCTTATGATAGAGACCCATATAATAGTGCTTATGAGTTTTCAGATTATTCAGAGGGAATAGACTTGTTAGCAAGAGTATTTGCAAAATACTATTTAAATCCAAAAGGTACAAAAATATATGATGGAAATATTGCTGATGGATGTTATTACAATGGAGAAACTCTTACAGGAGTTAATAAAAAATATGCAACAGATAAAAACTGGGCAAATGGCGTATACTACTGGATGAAACATTTATATAATAACTTATAAAGGCAACTGGATATTTTTATAAAAATATCCAGTTTTTCCTTGATATTTTCTGGACTTTATTGTATGATATAATATATGAAAGTGAAAAAATGAAAAGGGGCAGTATTTTATGAAGAAAGTAATTTCAATATTATTTATATTATTAATCATATTTGGAACAGTTACTGTATATGCAAGTAACGCTCAAGAAAATACAATAACCTCAGAAACAGCTACAACTAATCTAGTAGGATTAAAAGATAAAGCATTAAAAGCATTAGAAGATTATCAGGTAGCTTATGGAGACAATACTTACGGACTTGTTGCATATATTTTAAATATAGTTAGAATATATAGCATTCCATTTGGTTTTGTAGGAATTGTTTTAGCAGCAATTTACCGTTATGTTATAGGTATTAGAAAACTAGATGTTCAAGATAAAGGATTTGGTGTACTAGTAGCTATTATTACAGTAATGGTAATTTGTCAAGTACTACCATTAATCTTTGCGATAGTTGTAAGAGGTTGGAGGGGTTAAAACGAATGAAAGTATTATTTGCAGTTAATAATGAAAGCATTTCTGAGTCAATAACAAAAAAATATCAACAAGAATATAAAGAAATTATCTCAGCAAAAAATGTGTATTATTTTAATGCAATTATTAAAGAATTACAAAGAGATAAATCTTATGATAGAATTGTTATAAGTGAAGATTTACAACCATTTTCTAATAATAATTATGATCAAATAGATAAATTTATTTTTGAGAAAATGGATAATATTAGCGATGAAGCAACAAAGCAAAATGGAAATGATATTCCAATAATTTTAATATGTGCTGATAGAAGAGAAAAATCAGATCCATTACTAGTTAAAATGTTTGGAATAGGTGTTTATAATGCTCTTATTGGAAAAGATAGGAGTATTACTGCTGTGTGTCAATTATTAAATAGACCACGTAGTAAAAAAGAAGCAAAAGTGTATTACCACATAGATCCTGATGATGTGGATTATAAAGTAGAAAATGAAGGAGACGTTAGTGAAGTTGAAATTCAGAATATTTTAAATCACTATAAAAGACTTGGAAGGAATGAAGAACAATATGTTGAGAGCTTTGACCATATTGCGAGCCAATATACAGATTCACAATTAAGATTAATTGCTAAATTCTTACCACTAAACGTAAAAGCAGTACTAGAAGCTAATAGTCCAAAATATCAAGAAGTTGTTGCTTTAGGAATGCCTTCAAAACCTGATAGAAAATACAATCAATATAATAATTATAAAAAGGATAAAGATAAAAACAAAGATAAGAATCAGAAAAATGTAAAACCAGTTGATGACACAAAAGATTTAGATATAATAAAACAAAACTTAGAAAAAAATGTAATAACTGAACCAGTTATTATACCTTCAGCAATAAATACTAATTCAGTAAGAAAAGTGAACAGTGTAAAGCCAAAAGAAGAGCCAACAATTTCGCAACCAATATATCAGAATGAAAATGAAGAAGAAGATCTATTTGAAGATATAGTAACAGATGATGAACAAATTGAAGAAAATCAAGAAGTTGAATTAGAACAACCAAAAAGAAGAGGAAGACCTAAAAAAATAAAAGCAGGACAAGAAGTGAAAGAACAAGAGGCAACAGTTGTAAAAAGAGGAAGAGGAAGACCTAAAAAACAACAAGAAGAAATAATAGAACAAGATGATGAAAACAGCGAAGAAGCAAATATTTTACCAGGCTTAGAAGAAGATGTATCATCTCCAGTAAATTTATTTGAACTAGGAGATGAAGAACAAAAAAGCAATACAAATCAAGAATCAGATAATGACATAATTTTACCAGGAATAGATAATGAATTCCTATTTGCACAAGATGGTGATCAAAATGAAAGAAGTCATATAGGTGTTTCTAATTTGAATGAAAACAATAATATATCTTCAACTCCAAGAAATAATGATAGCATGGACTTGACACAAACAACAACAAATAATTATAATAACACAAGTACAGCGAGCATCATATCAAAGGATAAAAAGGTAGTTACATTTATAGGAACATCAAAAAATGGAACATCATTCTTAGTAAATAATACTGCGGAAATTATTTCACAAAAAGGAATTAACACTGCAATTCTTGACTTAACTCAAAACAAAAATGCTTATTATATATACACTGAAAATGATGAAAACCTACGTAACATAGCTTATTCATCTATAGAAAACCTAAAAATTGGAAATGCTAAAGGAATTCAAGTACATAAAAATTTAGCAGTATATACTTCATTACCAGGTAAAAAACAAGATACTTCAAATTACACTAATATATTAGAAACTTTGACTAAGAATTATTCTTTGGTAATTATTGATTGTGACTATGATACAGACTATAATTATTTTGCACAAGCACAAGAAATATATCTAGTGCAAAGTTTAGACATTTTAACTATACAACCATTAACAGCATTTTTAAGAAATTTAAAAGCTAAAAATGCATTGAATCCAGAAAAAATCAGAGTAGTTTTAAATAAAATGGTTAACTTAAAAAGTGTAACAGAGAAGACAATTATTGGAGGAATGGCATATTACAATGACCCATCAATGTCATTTATGACAGAATTATTTAATAAAGACACTGTTAAATATTGTGTAATTCCGTTTGAAGAACAAACTTATGCAAAATACCTAGATGGAATTATCAATTGTAAAATTTCTTTAAATGGATATTCTAGAAATTGTATGACAGCACTTAATACATTGAGTGATATGGTATATCCTTTAGTTGAAAATAATACAACAAGAAACAATAAAACATATAATTCATATAGCAGTGGAAACAATTTCTCAGCTAGTATGAATAGCACACTAAATAAAATGAAAAATAACTATTAAAATATTCTTACAAAAAGGGGTGAGCTTTTTGCCATTAGCAATAATAATAATATTAATACTAATAATTGTAGCATTACTTGCATATAACTTATCAATAAGTAAAAAAATAGAAAACTTTAACAGCATAAATCAAAAAATAACCAATTTAAATATACTACAAGATTTTATGAATACTATAAGCGAAGTCACCTCTGTAAATGAAAAAATTCAAAAAATCAATAATATATTAATTGAAAGATACAATATTAAATATTCTACAATAGTTGTATATAATGGTACTGAATATGTAATTAAAGCATCAAATGTTGATAAAAAACATTGGGAAGTGTTAAGAAACTTACAAAGTGAAGAAACATTTAAAGACAGTATACAGTCAGCAATTCCAAAATATATTACAATTGAAAAAGAAGGGGAAAGATTACCATATCAAAAAATGGAATTTGAAAGAGCTAAATCAGCAATATTTTTCCCACTTTACATAGATAATGTATATATTGGTTATTGGATTATTGAAGGCAGTAAACCTCATGAATTTGATAATATTGATACAACAATACTAGAAGTTGTAAAAAATAATATTGTATCAGTATTAAAGACTGTAGAAAAACAACAAATAATAGAAAATATAGTTAGAGAAGATAAATTAACAAAATTAAAATCAGCAGAGTATTTGTTTGGAGAAGGTAAAAGGACAATAGACAAATATACAACCTCAACAGTGTGCTTATTTAAAATTACAAACTTAGAAGAAATAAATGAAACAATAGGTAGAAAAATAGGAAATGAGATAGTCACAAAAGTAAGTGAAAAAGTAAAACAAGATTTATCAGATGAATATATATTTGTTAGATATATGGGACCAAAATTTGCTATAGTCTTTTCTGGAATTGAAATGGATGCTATTGTTAGTTTTATGAGTCAAGTAAAAGAAAAAGTTGAAAACATAAAAATAACTGTAGACAAAAATAAAGAAGCAATTCCAAAAATAAATGTAGTATTATCTACATATTATAAAGGAACTGCACTAGAAGGACTTACAAAAAAATTAGAAGAGTATTTAGATACAGCTTCAAATAATGAAAATACAATTAATTATTTATAAGGAGGAAAATCAATATGATATCAGATGAAACAGTTAGCTTTAAAGTTGAAAAGGACAAAAACATAAAGGCAAGGGAAATCTTAAAAGAAGTATATCATGCTTTAGAAGAAAAAGGATATAATCCTATAAATCAAATAGTTGGATATATTTTATCAGGAGATCCAACATATATTACAAGTCATAATGATGCAAGAAATCTAATTAGGCAAATTGAAAGAGATGAACTTTTAGAAAAAATGGTAAAAAACTATATAGGATTGGACGAATAATAGAATGCGTAAATTAGGAATTGATTATGGAGATAGTAGAGTAGGACTAGCTATAACAGATGAATTAGAAATTACTGCACAAGGTTTAGAAACTATTCACCATAATGGAAATGATAAGTTAATCTTAAAAAGGTTGGATGAAATTTTATCTCAATATTCAATTGATACATTTGTTATTGGAATGCCAATAAATATGGATGGAAGTAAAACAGAAAGAGTAGAAGTAACAACTAAATTTATACATAAATTAAAATGTAAATTTCCTAAAATTTCAATAGAAACAATAGATGAAAGACTAACTACAGTAGCAGCGCATAAAACAATGAACTATTTGAATATTGATAAAAATAAAAAGAAACAATTAGTAGATACAATTTCAGCAGTATATATTCTTGAAACATATATGAATAAGCGAAAAAACAATGTATAAACAATATAAAAATACAAATAATAAATAAAGAAAATTAAACAGATATTAACATTGTAGAGATACAATATTTATAATATATAAAAAACGAGAGGAGAAAAAATAAAATGAGTGAAGATCTAAACAAGAAAGTTGAAAATGAAAATGAAAATGAAGGAGAAGAATTAGACAATATATTAGTACTTAATGATGAGGAGGGAAATGAAGTAGAATTTGAATTTCTAGACTTAATTGAATATGAAGGAGAAGAATATGTTGTTCTTTTACCAGTAGATGAAGAAGAAACAGAAGAACCAGGAGAGGTTGTAATCTTAAAACTAGAAGATACAGAATCAGAAGAAGAAGAATCTTATGTTAGTGTAGAAGATGAAAATGTACTTAACAAAGTATTTGAAAAATTCAAAGAGAAATTTGAAGATGAATTTAATTTTGTAGACTAATAAAAAATTATGTGTGAAGTTTTCAGGTTTGATAACTCCACATATATACATAAGAAACTTGTTTAGTAAAAAGGATGGAAAAATATATGAAAAATTTATCTAGTTGGTTGATTGCTATATTTGCATTTGCCTTTTGGTTATATAGAGTTGTAGCAACAGCATTATATTCTATGGGAACAGAGCTTGTTTTACCACCAATGGACATGATAATGGAAATATTATTGTTATTCATTACATTTATATGTATATGCTTTATTATAAAAAGAAAATTATTATCTGCAATAATATATTTAATATCACATATATTCTACTATGGAATATATATGTATCAAAATGTAGAAACTATGATAAATAATTCGGGAACATTAAACTTATACATGGGATTACTTGTATGTTTGGTTGCTTTAGTAATACCAGTAGCAGCTTTATTTGATGTATTAGTTGATAAAAGCAGAAAAGTTAACCCTGTGGATAAACAAACAGACTGGTTTTATAAAAATAAAGAATATGATAGAAAGCTTGATGAAAGAGCAGATAAAAATCAATATAGAACTTTATAAAAATAATATTATAAATAAGTATAGGGAGACTAATTAAAAATGAAAAAAGGCGAATTAGAACTAATTGATTATGCTATATATTTTGCAACAAAAGCACATACTGGTCAAAAAAGAAAAACAGAACAAGATGTGGATATGATATTTCATCCATTCACAGTTGGAATGATTTTACAAAGAGCAGGAGCAAATACTGAATGCGTAATAGCGGGGATATTACATGATGTGGTAGAAGACACAAAATACACACTAGAAGATATAAAAGAACAATTTGGAACTCAAATTGCTAATATAGTAGATGAAGTTTCAGAAAATAAAAGTTTACCATGGAAAGAAAGAAAAATAGAAGCAATAAATAAAATAAAAACAGCAAGTATGGATGGAAAACTTGTGGAATGTGCAGATAAGATCAGCAATTTAGAGTCTTTGTACAATTTGTATCAAGAAGAAGGGGAAGAAGTTTGGAAAAGCTTTAATAAACCAAAAGAAGAGCAAAAATGGTATTATACTAATATGTATCAAGCCGTTTTAATGAATACTACAGAAGAAAATATGTTATTTGACAGATATAAAAGAATATTAAATAAAGTTTTTTAAAGGAGTATTTTTATGCAGTATTCATCTGAAGGAATAAATGAACAAAAGAATAAAATAGAAGAAAATTTAAAATATATATGTGACAATATAGCTAAGATGAAAGAACCAATTTTTATAGAATTACTAGGAATGGCTAAAAATTGATTTTTCTGTACATGAAGGTTCAATACCACAAAGAGACGGAGAACTATTAAAACAATTACTAAAAAGTGAATTTATGAGAAGATATAGCCCTATTTGCTATGGATTTATAACATCACCAGAATTAAGTGTTTTTAGAAAAGGAAAAGAAGGAAGACTTGTAAATAGAAAAAGTGTAAAGTTATTTAATGATTGTATGGAGAGTGAAAAGACTACAATACAACAAGGAGCAAAGAAATATACTGAAATAGTAACAGATCCATATCAAGACCATTTGAAAAGGTTTATTATGGATATTACTGAAAGTATAACTTCTGATGTAAGAGAACAAATTATGGAAAAAGAAAAAAAACAACAAGAGGAACAATTATAAAAATACATAAATAAAATGTCTTAGAGTAATCTGAGGCATTTTTTAGTACATTGTAATTTTATTGAAAATTATTTTTTGTTATGTTAGAATATGAATGAATTGAAAGAGAAAGGAAATAAAATATGGATGAATATGTTTTAAAAAAATTGGAACTAATAAAAGCAAAATGGAAAGAAAAAAATGACTTTCAAGAAAAAGGAGTAATATTATTACCTAAAATTATTTCTATAAACAATGTATATTACTTTGCTTATCCAATACTTAGCAAAAATGAAAATTCTGAATATGAATTGCAAAATTGGATATATCAAGAATTGAAAAAATTAGTATTAAAATATTCTCTTAAAAATAGTGATGATTATATTGGAAAAGTAAACTTTGATGAAGAAATGATAAACAATACATTAGATAATAAAGATATATCAAAAGAATTTTTGAATCTATATAAATATATTACTGCAATTGTAACAAACAAAGAGAATAAAGAAATAGAACAAGGAAAATTAGATAAATTAATAGAGAAATATAATAAAAATTTACATGATAATTTAAATGAAGAAATTTTTAAAATTTATGAAAAAAATAATAATAGTGAAGATAATACAAGAGATAATCTTAAAGAAGTAAAGGTATCAGATGAGAAAGAAGGAAAGAATCAAAAAAATGGTGAAAATACAACAAATAGTAGTGAAAATGTAGTCGATAAATATTCTAAAGAAACAAAACAAATTTTAAAAGATATAGGTACTTTAAAAAATCTTGAAATAGTTGATTATGACTTTGAATGGAATTTGGTTCAAGGATTAAGATTTGCTTCATTAGATTTTATAGAACTGTGTATCACAATACTAAAGAAAGGAGAAGTTTCATTAAAACAAGTTGTTGTAAATGAAAAGAATAAAATTGAAATTTCAAGTAAAATTCTTAGTTTATGTGATAACAGATTTCAAAAGGAAGAGACAAATGATGTTATATTAAAGAAAAAAATAGAAAATAATGAGATGATAAATAAAAGTTCAAATAATTTTACAACATTACCAAATGATTATGAAAACAGTTCATGTATTAAATGTAAATATAGTAAATGTCCTAAGTACTATGCTGGTTACATTTTATATTTGAAAAACAAGGGATTATTAGAAACAAAATTAAAAGATAGAGAAGAATATAGAAGAAATAAATTTGAAAGTGATTATTTCACATTTAGATGGACTGTAGAAGACGGAGTTAAAAAAATTCCAGGGAAAACATTTGATATAGCATTAGCATTATTTAAAAATAATATGGTGTTTGTAGAACAAGGAGGAAGCCAAGACGGAGAAAATGCATCAGCAAAAATACATCTACCATTTGACTGTAATGTATATAAATTTAATTCGGATAATATTGAAAATATATTAAAGTATAAAGATACTCCTGTTAAAGGATGGAGAAATGTTACAAGAAATGTAAAAAAATTATTGTATAAATGTAATAGCTGGAATTGTGCACTACCATATTGTATATTTGATGTTGCTGGATATCTTTTTTATCTTGATAAAACAGGGCAATGGAAACAAGCTGAAGAAGATAGAAAATATTATGAAGAAAATAAAAAAGAAATAGAAGAACAGGCTTTGAAAGAACAAGAAGAACAGTTATGTAAATTTGAAGAAGAAGCTAAACAAAAAAGAGCTCAAGAAACTGAAAGAATATTAGAATATAAGAATAAAGCTCAAAATATTGAACAACTAATAGATAAAATAAATACAGAAGAAGGATTACATATATCTATTGAGGGTGAAAGAGGTACAGGAAAAATTGAATTGGCCAATAGAATATGCAAATTACTAAAAGCAAATAATAAAATTGATAATGATGAACCGGAATACTTAAGCATTCATAATTTAGCATTCAAAAATACATACGAGAAGCTGGAAATTCCAGGTACTACAACATGGACTGTAAAAGAACTTTCTATTAGCAATAAGCATTTGTATGTTTTAACAGATATAAAAGAATTTATTAAGGAATATAAAAATATAAATAGTGAAGATAATGTTAATTATATTACTTTAAAAAGAATTAATAGAGTAATTGAATTGATAACATCTTTATTTGGAGAAGATTATATTATATTGGCATCTGACAAAAAGTCGATTGACGAATTTTTAATGTTAGATTCAAAAATTAAATTTGTATATCAAAATAATAGATATGAAATTTCAAACTTATCAATAGATGATTTATTTGAGTTATATTATAAAAGTTTAAATAATGAAATGTTGAACAAGCTAAGAAATGATACAGAACTTAGAGAAAAAATTAAAGAAAAATTTATAGATTATGTGAGTATAAATGCAGAGTTCTTTCCATTTCAAAATGAGGAATTAGCAAGATACTTAGCAAATTATAGTATAAGTAAAAAAGATTTTGTTTTACCAGATAATATTTATAGAAGAGAAACTGTAGAGGAAAGCTTAAAGAAAATAATAGGCTTAAATACAGTAAAAGAAAATATAAAAAAATTTGAAAAGTATGCACTATATACAGTAAAAGCTAGAAACTTAGGATTAGAAATGAATAAATCAAATTTACACATGATTTTTACAGGTAATCCTGGTACTGGAAAAACAACGGTGGCAAGAATTATGGCTAAAATGTTATATGATTTAGGTTTAATTTCAGAAAACAAATTAGTAGAAGTTGAAAGAAAAGATTTAGTTGCAAGTTATATTGGACAAACAGCACCGAAAACAGCAGAAGTAATTGCAAAGGCAATGGGAGGGGTCTTATTTATAGATGAAGCTTATACTCTAGCACAAGGAAATAAAGCAGAAAATGATTATGGAGCTGAAGCGGTTGCAACTTTAACCAAAGCAATGGAAGATCATAAGGATGATTTAGTGGTTATTTTTGCAGGATATAAAGATGAAATGAAGACATTTTTAGATATAAATCCAGGAATATCTTCAAGAATTGGTTATACATTTCACTTTGAAGATTATACTAGTGCTGAACTAAATCAAATGTTCTTTATGAAAATGATGAATATGGGATATTCAGTGGATAAGAATGTGAATAAAAAACTATTAAAGATTTTCGACTATTTTATTAAGAAAAAGAACTTTGGAAATGGACGTTTTATAGACAAACTAATTCAGGAAGTTGTTATGCAACACGCATTAAGAGAAACAAAAGATATAAGAGTAATTACTATAGATGACATACCAACAATAGAAGAATTAAATAATACAAATTATACAAATTATGATGCAGATAAAATGCTTAATGAGTTGGTAGGACTAAAAGATTTAAAAGAAAAAATTAAAGAATTTGAGAATTATATAAAATTCTTGAAAAAAGCAGAAGAGCAAAACTTAGTTATACCAAATCAAAATTTACACATGATTTTTACAGGAAACTCAGGTACGGGAAAAACAACTGTAGCAAGAATTATTGCAAAAATTTTATTTGATTTAGGAATGATTCATGAAAATAAACTAGTAGAAGTTGAAAGAAAAGATTTAGTGGCAGGTTATGTAGGTCAAACAGCACAAAAAACCTCAGAAGTAATTGAAAAAGCAATGGGAGGAGTGTTGTTTATAGATGAAGCCTATACTCTAGCACAAGGTAGTAAATCAGGAAATGATTTTGGTTCAGAAGCAGTTGCAACTTTAATTAAAGCAATGGAAGTCCATAAAGGAGAATTTGTAGTAATATTTGCAGGTTACAAAGAAGAAATGGGTGAATTCTTAAATATAAATTCAGGTATTGCATCAAGAGTTGGCTATATATTTAACTTTCCGGATTATACAGATGAAGAGTATTGTGAAATATATTATAGAAAAATATCAGCATTAGGCTTGAAAATTGAAGATGATGCAAAAGAAAATGTTGAACAAGTGATGAAGTATTTTTGTAATGTGGAGAATAATGGAAATGGTAGGTTTGTAGATAAAGTTGTACAAAATACATTATTAAAACTTGCAAAAAAAGATGGGGACATTACTTTAGTAACAAAAGAATGCATACCATCAATTCAAGATATGACAAGAACTATGTTTGCTGGTGAATCTATGATAAATCCGGATTTTATTGATGAAAAATCTCAAAGAAGAACAGCAATTCATGAAATTGGACATGCAACTATAAGATATGTATTAGAAAAATTACCAGGAATTAAAAAAATTACTATAAATGCTGAAGGTACTGGAACACTAGGATATGTTGAATACAATAATACTAATTTTAAATATACATCAAGCAAAAATGAATATTTGAATAGAATATGTGGACTTTTAGGTGGAATGTGTAATGAAATAGTTTATTTTGGAGAACATGAATCTGGTAATGGTAGTGATTTAGAAAAAGCTTCTAAGATTGTAACTAATATGATTACAAGATTTGGAATGTCAGACATGGGATTATATACATTTCCAGATGAGAAAGACACTGGTAAATACATATATGAGGAAGCTAATAAAATACTTGCCGAATGTTATGATAAAACAATTAAAATATTGACAGAAAATAAAGAAAAAACTCAAAAAGCAGTTGAATATTTACTTGAACATAAAGAAATTGACGAAAGTCAATTTGTAAAAATTATGAATAAATCATAATAATAGAAACTTATTAAGGAGATATATGATATGAGAGATAGTGAACTTATAAACAATTTAAGATATATTTTAGATAAAGATTGTGTAGAAAAATTAATAAAACACCATGATGAAGAATATGAAAAAACATTAAAAGAAATACGTAAAAAGGGAATGATTTTCTAGAAATATAAGTTATGATATACAAGAGGCCTGTTTGGAAAAAGGATGGAAAATATTATGAAAAATGAATCAAATTTAAAATATACATATAAACATAGAAAAGTAGTTATGTACTTAGCAAATAAGTACATAAAAGAAAATAAAGATGCAATTTTATGTAGAATGAAAAATCATGATTTAGATAAAATGTTTATGTATTTGTTTTATGATAAAAAGGATGTGTCTCAAATACATAGAAGATTATCGTCACATCATAAAAATGAACTAGAAAAAGACTATATAGATTATGTTGAAATGGTATTAGATTGGGAAAGTGCCAGATATACAAAACCAGATAAACCATTAAATGCTTATGATACATTATACAAATATTATCCTACAATGGAAGAAAAAATAATACCAATATTAGAAGAATTTGAAATTAACAAATCAAATTTACCAATGGAAGAGGATGTACTTGAATATGCTAATAGTATAAGTGAAGTATCAAATGAAGAAATAAAAAATGAGCTATTAAATTATATAAACAGTGAATGTATTTAGTTTATATTAATAAGCATAAAATATTTGACAAGGAAAGTATGTAAAACTCAATATAAATTTTATGAAGTATAAATGGGAAAATTAAGTGACACACCGTGAAATAAAAATAGATACATAAGATTACAAATGATACAATGTAATTGCCAAGAGAACATTGAAAGAATTTGTAATTTATGTGTCAAAACAATTATAACAGAAAAAAAGAAGAAAAGAAATACCAACATTTAAATTATGTTGAAAAAACACAAATAGAAAGATTGTATAATATTGAAAAGAGGCCATGTTCAGAGATTGCAAAATTATTAAATAAAAGTGTGAGAACAATACAAAGGAAAATAAACAGAGGGCTAACAGAAAATTTAACGACTCTTTTAGAAATAAAATATGTATATAGAGCAACTGTTTCAGAGAAAAAATATAGATATAATATGACAGCCAAAGGACCAAACATAAAACTAGATGCAAATTACAGATTAGTAGAATATATTGAAAATGGAATAAAAAAAGAAAGCTCATTATTTTTAAATGGTCAAGAATATTTACAGCAAACCACATTTTTAAATGGTAAAACAAAATTAATTGAAAATGAAATTACTAAATCAAATTTAAGGGTATATTTTGAAAACAAAGAATTTATATATATTAAAAAAATAGATATGATAACATTTATTTCAGAGAATGAATTAGATGGTGTGAATGTTTATATAAAAAGAATGCCCAATATTGAAAATCATATTATGGATGTTTATGGAAAAAAAGAATCTATATTGAAATTTATAAAGAAGATAACGAATGTGTCTGATAAAACTATGTTAAGTATGATTTCTAATATTCAGCTAGAGGAGGATGACTATGACTATAATCTAAGCTTTGCAGATGAAAAAGCTGCAATTGATGAAGAAATAGCTATATTTAATTTGTTAAATGAGGAGGATAAATAATGGAAGAGGAATTAAGATATTATTATGGCTTTGATAAGTACGAAACATTAATTGAAAAATTGAAAAAATATAATGAATTAAAGTATGATGGATGTTTTTATGAATTAACTACTCAATATGACCATCCTTGCATAGAAGATTCGTTTTATAATAAAAAAATTGACGGAAGATTTAGAGTAAGATGTTCTAAGAACATTAAAACAAAACAATCTAAGTCAAAAATTAGTTGGAAGAAAAGAACAAATAATACTTCAAATGGCTTAGTTAACAAAGAAGAAGAAGTAGAATTAAATTTTCAATTTGAAGAACTTGACAATTTAGTGTTTTTATTAGAAAATGTTATAAAGATGAAAAATATTGAATCATATGAAAGATATAGAAACATTTTTTATAATGAAGATATAGAAATTGTTGTTGATAAATACCCCTTCGGAATAGCACTAGAAATAGAAAACAAAAGTAAATTAAAGACTGCAGAGGAAACGGTATTATTTTGGGTAAAAAGATTAGGATTAAAACAAGAAGATGCATTTAGATTATCTTGGGATGATAAATATACAGAATTATGCAAACAACAAAATATAGAAATATTTAAACACGTAAAGTTTGATTTACCAATGCCCAAAGTTATAGAATAATGTATTAAAAAAGGAAATGTTTATGATTAGCAATTTAAATAGTAAAATAAATGAATTCTTAAATAATGAAAAAATATCAAAATGGAATTTTGATGATTTGAAAAATGTTGCAATTTATACAGAATTTAATGAAAACATTATGAAGTGGTTTAGATATCTACAATCTTTTGAAACTATAGGTTGGAGAAATAAATTAGTAACCAAAAAACTATGTAAGATTTTTTCAGATAATAAACAAATACAATTTTATTCTCTATTTTGTCCATCATATATAAAAGGAAATGGAAAGGCAGGATTTAGAACTGATGATGTTGGTAATACAACTAAAATAGGAATAAAAAATCTTATGAAAATAACAGAAGAAACTAGAAAATTAGGATATAAATGTAATAATCCAAAATCAATTTTTTTTGATGTAGCTCTTGAACAACCAGAGCAAACTATTAATATGCTAGATGATTTAGAAAAAAATATAGAAAATTTTAAGAAGTATGTCCCAGAAAATATGGAATTTTCTTTATTAAGTGAGGAATTTCCAGAATTAATGGATATTATAGGATATCACGGAATAGTAATAGAGCCATTGCCTGTTGATGAAATTATTCTAAAACGAATTATTGAAAGAGGTAAAAAATTTTATGAACTATTTGGATGGAGCTTAGAAAAAATTGAAGAACGTTCAAAAATTATTGCTTCAAGTGAAGCTATTGTAGGAACGTTTCTAAGAACAAAAATGCCTGATGCTATTATGATATATACTCCTACTATGCTTGAAAGAGCTCAAGTATATTCTGGAAAACATCAAAATGATCCATTAGCAATTATTATTCCCGAAAGAGATGATATGGGGTCGTAGTTATATAAAATAAAACGGTTAATATTTGTAATATTAGCAAAAGTTGGTGTAAATCCAACCGACTCCACCAATATATACTTTTAAAGATATAAAAACATTTCTATACCATTAAATTTTTTTTCACCCCATTTTTTTGAGTGAGAATGAATTTCACTATCAAGAAAGTAGAAAAATCTGCTTTCTTTTTTGTTGGTAAAAAAAATTAAATATATTTGAGAAAATAGCATAATTCATTTCGCCTATTTATATAGAGACAAAGAAATCTCTAAAAAATTATAATTGAATAGTAATGATTACAAGACTTTATATAATTTCACTTGTAATTAGTAATAATTTTTAAAACACACTAATATTTTTTAGTGGGAGTGAATTAAATGGTTGCAGAAAAAGAAATTTATATTGTGGATGGTAAAAATTACACTGTAATAACTAAAACAAAAGAAAATGCTAATAGTGATGAAATATATAATATTTTAGTTAGATATGCTATCGAGAAAATTGATGAGTATTTAAAATAATAACTATTCTTTGGGTTCGCCTTTTATAAAACTTTTTTGTATAATAAATCATAGCTGTTAAGATTAGTTGTTATTCGGAAAGGAGGACAACTAATATGCAAAATTCAATATATAAAGTAGCAGGATATTTAAGATTATCGAGAGAGGATGGAGATAAAGAAGAAAGTGATAGTATAAGTAGTCAAAGAAGTATAATTGCACGAAAAGTAGAAGAATTAGGGGAAGAATTTGAACTAATTGATTTTTACATAGATGATGGATACACAGGATTAAACACCACTGATAGACCGTCATTTCAAAAAATGTTAGCAGACTGTGAAAAAGGTTTAATAAATGCTATTATAACAAGAGATTTATCAAGATTTGGGAGAGATTATATAGAGGCAGGAATGTATTTAGAGCAAACATTTCCTTTTATATAATATTAGATTTATAGCGATTAACGATAATGTTGATAGATATAAAGACCCAAAATCAATAAATAATGTAATTGTTCCATTTAAAGATCTAATGAACGATGAATATGCTAGAGATATTTCAAATAAAGTAAAAAGTGTTTACAAAACCAAAGCTCTTAAGGGAGAATTTGTAGGAGGTACAACACCTTATGGATATAAAAAAATCCAGACAATAAATATCAACTTATTATAGATGAAGATGAGGCTGTAAATATAAGACTAATATATGAAAAGTATTTAGCAGGAGAAGGGCAAATAAAGATTTGTAAACATCTTAATGATAATAAAATACTTTGCAGAAAAGAAGTTCAAAGAAGAAAGAAAAGAGGTATAAGCCTAGAACCTGATGCAGATGAAATTTTTTATAATTGGAGTAAATCTACAATAGGTAAAATACTAACTAATGAAACATATATAGAAAATGTAGTACAAAACAGAACAACAACTGTTAGTTATAAAAATCATAAAATAATATACAAACCAAGAGGAAGAATGGGCAGTTGTAGAAAATACACATGAGGGGATTATAAGTAAAGAAGATTATCAAAAAGTACAAGATATATTGAAAGCTAGAAATTTTGAAAGAAAACAGCCAACAGAACTTACAATTTATTATGGCAAAATAAAATGTGCTGATTGTGGGAACACATTAACAAGAAAGAAAGGTCGTAGTAAAATTTATTATTATTGTTCTTCTTATGTAAGAAATAATACATGTACAAGTCATGGAATAAAAGAAGAACAAATTGAGGCGATAGTTTTACAACTGATAAATAAACAAATTGAACTTGTTCACAATACAGCGAAAATGATAGATAAGATTTCAAAAAATAAATCAATTGATTATGATTATGAAATTCTAATGAATAGAATTGATATTATAGAAAAAGAAAAGGAAAAATATTTAAAATTAGATAGAGAGTTGTTAAGTGATCTAACAGATGAAATTATAAATCAAACTGAATATGAAGAATATCGCAAAGATTATTGCGAACATATAAAAGAATTAAACAAAATAAAAAAAGAATTGAATAATAAATTAAAAAATAATAAGTCTAATAGTATAGCAAATAAAAAGTGGATGAGTACATTTACAGAGTTTGAACAAATAGAAAAAATTAATTCTAAAACTATATATGAACTAATAGACAATATTTATATAGAAGAAAATGGAGGGATTAAGATAAAATTTAGATATCAAGATGAATTTATTCAAGCGATTGACTTTATAAAAATAAATAATTGTGCTATAATATGGGAAGTTGTAAAAATGAAAGATAGAATGGAAGTGAATAATATATAGGGACATGTATCAAAAAAAGAAAAATGAGAGCAGAAAAAAATGAAATCTGAAGATGAAAAAAGGTTTCCAAAAATCTCGATATCATGGTATAAACCGACTTATGGAAAACTTCCTATGAAGTCTTATAAATAAAGTCTTTTAGTCTTATTCCTTTTTACATTTTATAACTGGAAAATGATAGTTATTTTAAATAAAATAGAGGTAATAACGACTTAAGGAAAACTTTTATATAAAAAATGAAGAAGGAGGTAGTAATGAAGAAAATTGTAGATAGATATACTAATAATATTTTTGAAAATATTAAACATATGGATGAATATGGAAATGAATATTGGTATGCTAGGGAACTTTCAAAAGTTTTAGAATATAGAGATTGAAGAAATTTTTTAAAGGTTTTAAATAAAGCAAAAGATGCTTGTAAAAATTCTGGGTTTAATATAGATGAACAACTTGTTGAGGTCAACAGGTTGTCAAAAAGAAACAATAATGCTATTGCTAATATACAAGATTATAAACTTTCAAGAAGAAAGGGAGCTTTCAAAAACAAAATCTTTTTAAAAGATGTTGAGGAGGATTAGATTTTATAATGAAATTAATAGATGATACAGAATTTTTAGTAATAGATTTTGAAACGATTACTCCAAAAGGAAGACCACCAGAGCCAATAGAAGTAGGAATATTAAGAATAAAACAAAAAAAAATAGATAATAATGCATCAATTGATTGGCTGATTAAGCCACCAGAAGGTTTACACTTAACGCGTTTTGATACTTCACAAACAGGTATAACAGAACAAGATTTAATGCATGGTATAGATGCTAAAAGAGCAATGAGAATAATTGATAAATCTTGTTCAAAAAAAGACTATGTATTTATTGCACAAAATGCTAAATATGAAGCTAATATTTTATCTCATTATACAGATGAATGTAAAGGAATAGCTAAAACACCAATAATAGATACTATTTTATTAGCCAAACATGTTTTACCAAAATTGTCAAATTACAAATTAGATACCTTGGCAAGCACATTGGGATTACGAATCCCAGAAAATAGGCATAGAGCTCTTTCTGATTGCTTTTTAACAGCAGAAGTCTTTTTAAAATTACTTGAACTACAAAAAGGAAAGCATGAGATAATATATTTGGATGAGTTATTAAATATTGCGAAAATAAAAACAAAATATAGCGAACCTCAACAATTGACATTGGGAGATTTCATGGGATTGTAAAGATAACTTTTATTTAACGAAATGGGGTGCGATAATAATGCAAATTGGAATTGATGTAGATGGAGTATTACTTGATTAAAATATTAAAGTAAATATTACAAACATAGATGATAATGATTATATTTGTATTTCTGATTTTGGTAAACACAAAGAGGGAAAATCGAAAGCTGATGACATTATAAGAAACTGGTTAAGAAATAGAATTACTTTGGAATTTTTAGGAACATGGGAGTCTATTTATAATCCAAATTTTAATTCCGTCGAATTCGACGGGTTTAGAAAAAGTGCAGGACTTCATACATTTACATTAAGTGTTACTGAATGGTGTGATAAAACAAATGCGATTGGAATATATTCAAAGCGTGGAAAATATGGTGGAACATATGCACATAAAGATATTGCATTTGAATTTGCATCAGCAATTAGTCCCGTTTTTAAATTGTATTTAATAAAGGAATTTGAGAGATTAAAGGAGTTAGAAAATCAGAATAGAGAATGGGATGTAAAAAGAATACTAACGAAAAATAATTATTTGATACATACTGATGCAATTAAAAATTATATATTGCCAGATAATGATTTTTATAAAAATAGAGAATGGTTAAAGCATGCTGAAGAAGCAGATTTTTTGAATGTTGCAGTATTTAATACAACGGCTAAAAAATGGAGAGAACTTAATCCTGAATTAGCAAAAACATCTAATTTTGCAAGAAGTCATATAGAAGCAGATATGTATTTTGAAAATATTTTTCCAGCTTTAAATATTAGGTTTATATCTATTAGAGAAAATATAGATAGCATAATTATATTTCAAAATGGAGAAATAAACGTAAAATTCAAGTAAAGGAGTGAACATAGATGAATAAAGAAAAAGATCAAAATAGTTATCACAAAATCAACCTTAACTGGTAAAGAACGACTCATATAAACTCTCTTTAAAACTCTTATTTTATAAGGCTTTTAATTAAATTTCTTTTTACAATTTTTAATAAAAAATTAACAAAAATTATAAGAAAAATTGGGTAAGAACTACTTAAAGAAACTTTTTTATAAGAAGGTGAATATTTTGAAGATAGAAGATTTAAGAAAAGATTATGATGAATTACAAGTTAAATATGGTGCTAAGGAATTAGATTCTATATATAATGGTGGATGCGAAAAAAATCCTGATATATGTTTTGTTTTTATGAATCCTACCGGAAAAAATATTGCCAGTGATAAATCTTGGAAAGGTAGAAAGTCTCCATGGTTAGGAACTAAAAATATATGGAAGTTGTTCTATAAAGTTGATTTATTAAGTGAAGAAACATTTAACAAAATTCAAGAAAAGAAACCAAAAGAATGGGATTATGAGTTTTGCAACTATGTTTACGAAGAAATTGAAAAAAATAAATTGTTCATTACTAATTTAGGTAAATGTACACAAATAGATGCAAGACCGTTGCCTGATGAAGTGTTAAAAAAATATCTTGATTTATTATTCAAAGAAATAAACATAATTAAACCAAAAATAATTATTACTTTTGGAAACCAAGTTAGTTCTATTATTTTAAATAAAAAGATATCTGTATCTGAAAATAGAAAAAAATGTCACAAAATACAAATTAATAAAAACGAATATAAAGTTTATCCTGTTTATTATCCAGTAGGTAATGGCATATTTAATATTGATAAATCGATAGAAGATATAAAATGGATAATTGAAAATGAAATAAAAAAAGAAGAACAAAATCTTCTTTGTAAAATTTTATAGAAAGTTGTAATAATAAGATGACATATAAGGTAGCAGCGTATCTTCGTTTATCAAAAGAAGAATATAGTAATGAAAAAGAATCAAATAGCATAACTAATCAAAAATTAATTATAGATAATTATTTAAAAGAACATAGAGAATATAAATTAATTGATTATTATATAGATGATGGTTATTCGGGTACTAATTTTGATAGATTAGAATTAGAAAATAAAGTAAAATGTATTTATATTGATAAGAATAAAAATGTTAAAATTGATATTAAATAAAAAATTTAAAAGAAAGGAAGGATAATATATGAATAATAAAAACTTACAAATAACTAATCATGATTTTTTAATATATAGGGATTCAAACAATGATATTAAGGTTAGCGTAATGTTAATAAATAACGATATATGGCTTACACAAAATTTAATTTCAGAATTGTTTGGTGTAGGAAGAAGCACAATAACAGAACATATTAATAATATATTAAATAGTGGTGAACTTGATGAAAATAACACCGTCGGAAAAACCGACGTTGATAATTCGAAAAAACCTGTAAAGATATATAACCTTGATATGATTATTGCAGTTGGATATAGAGTAAATTCAAAAAAAGCAACCAACTTTAGAATTTGGGCTACTAAAATATTAAAAGAATACATGATAAAAGGTGTAGTTATGGATGATGAAAGATTAAAAAATCCTAATTACATATTTGGCGAAGATTATTTTGAAGAAACACTTGAAAGAATTAGAAATATTCGTTCGAGCGAGAGAAGATTCTATCAAAAAATAACAGATATATATTCTTCTTGTAGTGTTGATTATGATAAAGATTCAGAAATAACAAAAGAATTTTTTAAAACAGTTCAAAATAAATTACATTATGCAATAACAGGTAATACTGCAGCCGAAATAATATATAACAGAGTTGATTCAGAAAAAGAAAATATGGGACTAACAAATTGGAAAAATTCTCCTGATGGACCAATTTATAAATATGATGTGGACATTGCAAAAAATTATCTAAATGAAAAGGAATTAAAAGATTTGAATAGAATTGTAACTATGTATTTAGACTATGCAGAATTACAAGCAGAAAATCATAATGCTATGACGATGAAAGATTGGGTAGAAAAGTTGAATGCATTTTTGCAATTTAATGGTAAAGAAATATTACACAATGCTGGGAAAATATCGGCTAGTGTAGCAAAAGAATTAGCTTATAAAGAGTATGATAAATTTAAAGTTAAACAAGATAAATTATATAAATCAGACTTTGACAATTTTTTAAATGAAACAAGAATGATAGAGAATGGAAGTGATAAATAATGGATATGTACCAAAAAAGAGAAATGAGAAAAAATAAAAAAATGAACGAAGATACAAAAAGTTTATCATCTACGAGTATCAACTGGTAAGTGGGGAGTTATGAAAAACAATAGAAAGGATGTGAATTATGCTAGATAAAAATTATAAAGATATTATTAGTAATATTAAAGAAGAAATTATAAATACGTAAATTAAAACTATGCAGGAAGTCAATAGTAATTTAATTATGTTGTATTTTAAATTAGGAAAAATTGTTTCAGAAAACAAACAATATGGAAATAATTTTACGAAGCAAGTGTCAACAGAACTTAAATTAACTTTTCCTAATATGAAAGGCCTTTCTGAAAGAAATATAAGGTCAATGAGATTATTCTATGAAGAAAATGTTGAAGATGAAAAATGGCAACAGCTTGTTGCCAAATTACCTTGGGGACATAATCTATTATTAATTGAAAAAATTAAAGATAAGGGTATTAGAAAAATAAATTTTTATCATATATGATTGATAATAGAAATGTACTCATAACTAAAAAAGATTTTTTAATGAACTAAAACAAATTGTATAAGGAGATAGAAATGAGATATATAGATAGTGTTAATAAAGAGATAAAAGATTATTTTAAAATATTAGAGCCAGATTTTCCAGAATGGTTAAATGAGTATATAGATACAAAAGAATTGTTATCACAGCAATATATAAGTGTGACTTGTGGTACTATATATTCTGATTTGTTTGAAAGTGATTTTTTCTTTTCAAGTTTAGACCATTCAGTAGCAGTTGCTTTAATAGTGTGGCATTTTACTCGTGATAAAAAACAGACTTTATCAGGTTTATTCCACGATATAGCAACTCCTGCATTTAAACATTGTGTGGATTTCTTAAATGGAGATCATATGACACAAGAATCAACAGAGGACTTAACAACAGAAATTATTAAAAATTCTGATGAAATAATGAAATTGCTAAAAAGAGATAATATTGAAATATCAGAAGTAGATAATTATCATATTTATCCTATTGCTGATAATGATACTCCAAAATTATCTGCTGATAGATTAGAGTATTCTTTATCTAATGCTTTATTTACTTATAAACTATTAGGTTATGAAAATATTAAAGAAATGTATGATGATATTGAAATACAAACAAATGAAGAAAAAGAAATAGAACTAGGATTTAAAACTAAAAAAATTGCTAGGAATTTTGTCAAAGTCACTAGCAGATTATCTGTTATTTATCGTGAAGATAGAACAAGATATTCTATGCAACTAATTGCAGATATATTGAAAAAATTAAGTGAAGAAAATAAAATAACAAAGCAAGATTTATATAGACTAAAAGAAAGCAATGTAATAGATGTTATTGAAAAATCTAAATATAAAGATATATTTAATATTTGGAAAAAAGCAAAAAAGGTAAAAGTATCAAAAGAAAAACCTCAAAATGTTTACTATGTAAATCACGGGGCAAAAGTAAGATATATCGACCCATTATTTAATGGAAAAAGAATGTCTGAATCTTGTAAAATTGCTAAAAAGTTGATAGATAATAATTTAGCATACGATATGGATAAATATGTATATTTAGATTTTAAATTAGATTAGGAGGAATTATTTATGGAAAGAAAATTTAATAAGGGAGATATCGTTCAACATTTTAAGAGAGAAAAAATGACAGAGGAACAATTAAAAGAAGAACCAAATTTATATTTATATGAAATTATTGGTACTGCAAGACATACTGAGAATAAGGAAGAATTAATGATTTATAAACCTTTATATTCAACTGAATGTACAAACGGAGTTGATTTTGCTTCAAGACCATTAAATATGTTTATGTCAGAAGTAGATCGTGAAAAGTATCCAGAAATTAAACAAAAATATAGATTTGAACTTCATGAAAATTAAAAGTATAAAAATTAAATGGAGATGTTTTAAAAATGAATAAGACATTTGAATTTTTAAAACATAAAACACAAGTGAACTTTATTTCAACTATTGATAGAGATTATTTTGTAAGATACACTTGTACAGAAAAATATAATGGTACTGAATTATTTCAATCATTCGCAGAGGGAGAAGTCACACCAGAACAATGTCACGCTATTGGAGTTAGACTTGCCGAAGAAATGTGGAAAGATAGATTTGAAGTTATTGTCAGTACACATCTTAATAGTAATCACTATCATAATCACTTTGTAATAAACTCTGTATCATTTAAAGATGGAAAAAGATATTATGATAAAAGAGAAACTTATGCAGAATTAAGAAGATTATCAGATTCTTTATGTGAGGAATATGGCTTATCAGTTATACAAGAAAAACCATGTAGAAATAGTAAGATAAACTATGCTAATTATCAAAAAAATACTAATAACAAAGTTAATTATTATTCTATTGCAAAAGAAAACTTAGATAAGGAAAAAATCAATTCATATAATTTGGAATGATTAGAACATTTTAAAAATATTAAAAAACTAGATAAGATAGACAGAAATATAGTTGATAGTTATATTTCAAATATATATGTCAATGAAGATGGAAGCATAGATATTATTTTTAGATATAATGAACAATATAAAATTGCATTAGAGTATCTTAAAACACAAAAAAATATGATATAATATATAAGTGGAAAAACGACTTAATAAAAAAAGAAAGAAGTGATAAATAATGGATATGTACCAAAAAAGAGAAATGAGAAAAAATAAAAAAATGAACGAAGATACAAAAAGTTTATCATCTACGAGTATCAACTGGTATCCACGGACATATGGCTAAAACAAAAAAGCAAATAATAGAAGATTTAAAACTAATTGATATAGTTGCAGAAATATTAGATGCACGTATACCACTTGCTAGTCAAAATCCTGATATAAAAGAAATTATAAAAAATAAAAAAAGGCTAGTTATTTTAAATAAATGTGACTTGTCTGGCGAAAAAGAAAATAAGAAGTGGATAGAATATTTTGAAAAAAATAATATTCCTGCGGTTTTAGTTGATTCAGTATCAGGAAAAGGAATACAAGAAGTAACAAAAAAAATAGAGCAAATTTATGATAACGACAAGCATGAAAGCAAGGGAAGAGTTGGAAAATCAATAAGAATAATGATTTTAGGAATACCAAACGTAGGAAAATCATCATTTATAAATAGAATTGCTAAAAGAACAGCAGCTCAAACAGGAAATAAACCAGGTGTTACAAGAAAAAAACAATGGATAAGAGTATCAGATAGAATAGAATTATTAGATACTCCTGGCGTTTTATGGCCTAAAATAAATAATGAGAAAATAGGAATGTATTTAGCTTTTACAGGAACTATTAAAGATGATGTTTTACAGACAGAGGAAATTGGTTTTGAACTATTAAAAACTATGATTAAAAATTATATGCAAAACTTAATAGAAAGGTATAAACTAAGTGAGGAGCAAATAAAAAATATAATACAAAACCAAGAATTAGGAGAAAATGAAAAAGTATTAGAAATTATGAATATGATTGGCAAAAAAAGAGGAGCTGTTATTTCTGGTGAAGAAATAAACATAGAAAAAGTTGCTAATATTTTGATAGATGATTTTAGAAGCGGAAGGTTAGGCAGAATTACTCTTGAAAAACTAGAAGGAGAAGAAATTGGAAATATTTAATAGAAATAAAAAAATAGAAGAAATAAACCAAATGTCACCATTAACATGGGCTTATGTTGGAGATTGCGTATATGAGTTATACATCCGTACAAAATTAGTAGATACTACAAGATTAAAGCCACACGAATTACATATAAAATCAATAAAATATGTAAAGGCTAAAGCACAGGCAGAAACATTAAAAGATATTGAAAATAGTCTTACAGAAGAGGAAAAAGAAATTGCTAGAAGAGGAAGAAATACACAAACTCACCATATTGCTAAAAATGCAAGTATGCAGGACTATATGTATGCAACAGCATTTGAAGCTCTAATAGGATATTTGTACTTAACTAAACAAGACGAGAGGTTAAAAGAGATATTAAACATATAAAATTTATATGTGCTTGTATTGACTAAAATATACAAATGTGGTATATTAATAAAGCAAGTTAAAAGGCCCCTTGGTCAAGCGGTTAAGACGCAGCCCTCTCAAGGCTGAATCATGGGTTCGATTCCCGTAGGGGTCACCAAATTGATAAAATGTTAGAGTAGCAAGGATTTGAAAATAAATTCTTACCACTCTATTTTTTATTTTCCCACTTTTTTCCCACTTTGGATTATAATAAATCGTTTAATCTGTTAACTGCATCAGATTTAGTTTTAGGCAGTACATGTAAATAAATTTGAGTAATAGTTATGTCTGAATGTCCCATTAAATCTTGTACAGTTTTTAAATCAACACCTTTTGTTAGTAACATAGTAGCATAAGTATGTCTTAATGAATGGAATTTTTTATATGGTATATTGTTATCATTTAATACTTTTTTCCAATTGCCAAAAAGTGTTTTAGCAGAATATGGGTTGCCATTTTCATCTTCAAAAACAAATACTGTATTTTTATTCATATTAGATAAAATATCAATTATTTTGTCTGGTAAATCAACTTTTCTAATAGAACTTAAACTTTTTGGTTTTTGATATATTGTTTCGAGTTTTTTATTTCCATCGGAATCGAAAACATATACTTTTTTTACACTTTCTTTTACTTCAATATATTTATCCTTTAAATTCACATTTTCCCATTTTAAAGCTAACAATTCGCCTTGCCTTAATCCTGTTCCTAGAGCAACTAATATTAAATTATAAAATTTATTATTTTCAAAGGCAGTTTTTAATTTTTCAATTTCCTCTTCACTAAAATATTCTATATTATCTGATTTAGTTTTAGACTGTTTATTTGGAATTGTAATGTTGTTACAAGGATTTTTAATAATATATCCCTCGTTTTCAGCATAAATAAAAAATTGCTTCAATAATTTGTGTAACTTTTTTATTTGTGAGTATGATTTTGTTTTACCTAGTTTATTATAATATTCTTGTATTTGTATAGATTTAGTATTATATACTTTTATATCAGCAATATCTGAATCTTTTATATAATTTCTAAAAGTGCCTTCATAAGATTGGAAAGAAGAAGGTTTTAATTCATTCTTTTTTATTTGAAATAGCCATTTATACATTAAAGAATCAATAGGAATATCTTTAGATTGCAATATTCCTTCTTCGACTTCCTTTTTTCGTATATAAAACTTTTCTTCGGCATCACTTTTATTTGCACCGTAAAAATCTTCGTACTTGCCATTTATTTTTCTGTGTAATCTGTAATATTCAGTTCCATTTTTTTTACAGTTTGTTTTCTTTGCCATTTTAAATCCTTTCTAAAAAAAGAAACACTAATAACTTAATGCTTCTTCTGTAAAATCTCCATATTTTTCTATATAAAATGCAACACATTTGCTTATAAAAGCCTCTGTAACCTCAAAATAATTTGCCAAGCTGTAAACTGTTGTCAAACCATTTTTGATTGCTCTGCGTAAATCCTCGTAAGGGACAAGAACATTGTATGCCCACTTCTTAGCTTTTCGTTCCTGCTTTGATATAACCTGCAAATCTTGACAGTATAGAGAATAAGTAGCTTCATAATAATAATGTCCAAGTTCTTCTGCTAATACACACTTTTCTTCTACATAAGTACCGATGTTATCATAGTTAAGAGCAATAGCATTTATTTTATCTATATTGATATAAGCACCGTCAGCATCTTCAATATGCCAGTTATATACTTTTATTTTTTCTTTTTCAGTTAAATTATATAAATTATTTAAATTCATAATTACCTCTATAAGAATAATTTTAATAAAATTGAATAAAATACTAGTGTCAAATTTGACAAACTACAATTCTATATGTTATAATAATAACACTAGAATTATTAACAGACATGGAACCTGTAAACGACCCTATGGGTTGTAGGTTCCATTCTTTTTTTTATTTTAAAAGACTATCACAGCACTTTAATCCTATCATCTTTCCGTCTCTTTGATATACCTTATTAGCGTATAATGAAGTATATTCTTTTAATTCGCTTTGTTTTTCTTTATTATCTTTATTCTCAAAAAAATTCCATACTGAACCTGCAATAAAATCCGCTAACTGACAGCCAGAAGTAAATTGAGAATAGACAATATTTATAGTAGGGCTAAAGATAGTATTATTAAATGCTTTAAATAATTTTTTATTAGATAATGCCTGTTTATATGACTTATATATTAGCTTATCCTTTTCAGAACCACCATCTTTTTTATCTATAAATACGATAACATCTTCTTGAATAGTTTTATAATACATATAATCATCAACACTCTTTAATAAGTGTTCAAAAGATAGCCTGTAAATATCATTTTTAGAATTTACTAAGTTACTTTTGAAATTTAAATATTTATCTTGATAAGCAACAAAAACTGTACAATCAGAAGAGCTTATTAGGTTCGCAATATTTTTCTTATAACAGGGAATGTCTGATTTTTCTTTATGACAATTTGTTATACATTGCATAGATTGAGACTTAACGCTGTGTTTTAGTTCTTTTAGATTATCTCCTAAACAGAAAGTTCTTATGTACTCAATTTGTGGCTCTATTCTATTTAACTCATGTGCTTTTAATAATATAGAACCTAAAACAAAATATCTAGAATTTGTACCCCCATTTTTCATACATATTTCATCTTTTTTTAAATCACAAGAGCCGGAGTCATCAATATAAAGTAAATACATTAAAATGGTAGATTATCTGTATTATCTAAAAACTTTGGGGCACTATTATCGAATAATCCATAATTTCTAAATATAGAAGGTGCGCCACAATATTTACAAAATTGTGCATCTTCCTTTAAATTTTTACCACAATTATAATCAGAACAACGATTTACAATAGGAGCGCCACATTTAGAACAAAATAGTTCTTCTTCGTCATCAGGATCAGTCGTTGCTCCACATTTTAAACAATTCTTTGCTTTAAATTCAGTTATTGTACTCATTATTTTTCCTCCTTCTTATTATCTTTTAATATTACCTCAAGTAATCCTTTTATCTGCTCTCTCTGTGAATCTGTGGGTGGGGTATATTTGTCCATACTAAAACCGACTTTAGCAAGCCCGAGAGGATCAGAATGCTGTGGATTTCGTACATCTGATTTACCCATAAGGTAATCCAAACTACAATTAAATAATTCTGCCATTCTTAATTTTATATCATCACTAGGAGTTCTTTCGCCACTTTCGTATTGAGAAATTGATGCACTAGAAGATAAGTTTAGTTTTTTTGCAAGTTCTATCTGATTTAAACCTAATCTAGTTCTTTCTAATTCAATTCTTTTTCCTAAAATATTATCCATTTTTAATCATTCCTTTATATTTTACAAATTGTGAAATCTATTGATATTATAGCATTTATTTCACTACTTGTAAAATATTTTCACAAAATGTTAAAAAAACCATTGACAACTTTCACAAGTTGTTATATTATAATTGCAGATTTCACAAATAGTAAAAATAAGGAGGCGATATGATGACAGAAATGGAGAAGAAAAGACAAGAAAAAGGTTATACACAACAACTAATGGCAGAGAACATTGATGTTTCAGTAGGATGTTACAACATGTATGAAAACAATCAAAGAAAAATTCCAAAACAAAAAGCTGAAGCTATTGCGAAACTATTAGATTGTGAAGTGCAAGATATTTTTATACCTTTTACTTTCACAAATTGTGAAACAGTTGCAAAGGAGGCGAAATAAATGTCAGAAGTACCATATTTCTTTTTATCTGCAAGAGGTTATGCAAAGCAAACAGGGATAGGAGAAGCAGAAGTAAAAAAACAATTGCTAAAAGGAGAACTTGAAGGACTGAAAACTGATAATCAATATAAAGTAAAAGTCTATAAAAATGGTGGAGTTTCTTATCAACAATATGAAGCAGTATTAAAAAGAGCAATTGAAGCAGAAACAAAATTAGAAAAAGCAAAATCAATATTAGTTTAGAAAGGAGGAAGAACGAATGAAAAAGAAAGTAAATAAAAAAACAAAGCAAAGAAGAAAACAAGAAATAAAAGAATATGTATACAGCGGTTTATTCGGAATATTCTTTGCGATTTTCATAATAATTGGATTTTAGGAGGATTAAATGGAATACGAAATAAAAAAGAACGAAAAAAAGTTTCGATAAAAAGAAAGGAGATGAAGGAAATGGCATTGTTTTTAGCATTAGTAATACTAATTGTTTTAATAGCTTTTATGTACTATAAAGAAACACTAGAAACAAAAATAGACGAGTCAAATTCAAGAAATGTTGAATTAGCAAGACAAGTTAGAGATTTGAGTTTTGAAAACAAACAGCTTAAAGATTTAAGAAAACAAGAAGTACATAATAACACAATTTTAGTTAAAGAAAATATGAAGCTACAAGATTTATTAAAAGATGTAGCAGATAGAACTATTGCTTGTCCAGTAGACAGCGAGAAAATAGTTTTAAACAAAATAAAAGAGTTAACAAGAAATTATCAAACAAAATAGAGAGGAAAAAAGATGCAAGAAATATGGAAAAATGTCAAAAATTATGAAGGACTATATCAAGTTAGTAATTTAGGTAAAATAAAAACTTTACAAAGGAGAGGAGCTACTACAAAGATAATAAAACCAAAGAAAAATAGTAATGGATATTTAATAGTGGGTTTACACAAAAATGGAATTAGAAAAGAAGTAGCAATTCAAAGATTAGTGGCTATAGCATTCATAAAGAATTTAGAAGAAAAGCCAGAAGTTAATCATATAGATGGCAATAAAGAAAATAATAATGGTTTTAATCTAGAATGGGTAACACATAAAGAAAATATGGAACATGCTAGAAATAATAATTTAATAAAAGTTACTGAAAATGTAATAAAACAAGGAAAATTTATAGGAAAAAAATATGGAAAGCAAAATGGAAAAAAGAGAGCTAAAAAAGTTAGTCAAATAGATATAAATAATAAAGTATTAAAACAATGGAATAGTATAACAGAAGCAAATAAATATACAGGAATTTCTATATCAGGAATTTCAAGATGTTGTAATAATAAAAAAGAAAAAGCAGGAGGTTACAGATGGAAATTTGTAAATTAATAAAAAATAAGCTAGTTTGTGACTACCAATCAAAAAACTAACTCAAAACTTATTAGTAAATATTTTTACTTTTAATATTTTACTACATAAGAAATAAAAAGTCAAGGAGGAGTTATGGTAACAGAATATAATTTAACAGATTTAATAAATGATGAGTGCTATAACGAGTATTACAAGAAACCAAGAGATTGGGACAAGTATTATGAAGATTTGGAGGACAAATATAATGAGTAATTTAAGTTTATATAATATAACAAACAAATTTACAGAATTAATGTCAAAAGCAGAAGAAGGAGAACTTACAGAGGAAGAATACAATACTTTAGGAGAAGAACTGGCAATAGAATTACAAAATAAAAGTGCAGGAATTATAGGTTATATACAAAATGAAGAAGCTTTAATAGATGCAATAGATAATCAAATTAAAAGATTACAAGACTTAAAGGAATCTAAACAAAATAAACTAGATAAATTTAAAGAATATACAAAGGACAATATGAATAAGCTTGAAATTCCAAAAATAGAAACTGAATTAGGAATATTAAGTGTTAATAAAAGTCCAATTAGTGTAGAAATAACAGACGAAGATAGAATACCAGAAAAATATAAAAAAATAATACAAACAATAAAAATAGATAAAGTAGCAATAAAAAAAGATATAGAAGCAGGAAATGATATTGATGGTGCTCAATTATCATCAGGAAATACATATTTAAAAATTAAATAGGAGGAATTTTAAATGAATAATGAAGTAAATGCTTTAAGTATTATAGAAACTGTTGATATAGATAATATTTCAACAACAATGAACAAGATAGCACAAATGCAAGCAGTAGTGCAAAAAACATTAAAACAAGGTCATGATTTTGGAGAAGTGCCAGGAACAAGTAAACCAACATTATTAAAACCAGGTGGAGAAAAAATTTGTATGTTATTTGGGTTAAATCCTGAATATGAATTTTTACAATCAACAGAAGATTATGACAAAGAATTTTTTAGTTACAACATTAGATGTACATTATTTAGAAATGGACAACCTGTAGCTCAAGGAGTAGGAAGTTGTAACAGTAAAGAAAAAAAATACAGATTTATAAATGTAGATACAATTCCAGATAGTTATATGGGAGCAAGTGAAAGTTTTGCAGACAAGTATGGAAGAACAAAATACAAAATTAATAATCCTGATATCTGCAGTTTGGTAAATACAATACTAAAAATGGCAAAGAAAAGAGCGTTTATAGATGCAGTTTTACAAGTAGCTAGCTTAAGTGAAGTATTTACACAAGACTTAGAAGATATGGGCGACTTAATACAACAAGAAAATGAAAATAGCACAATGACATTAGAACAAGCAACAGCTATTAAAATAAATTTTGGCAAATACAAAGGTTTAACATTAGGAGAATTAACAAAACAAGATCCACAATATTGTGATTGGTTATATAGCAAAAATGAAAAAACAGATCCAGTAATTAAAAAAGCTTTAGGAATTATAGCAACAGAAATACAAAAGACGAAAGAAAAGAAATCAAATGAAGTTTTTGAAGAATTAAAGGAACAAGATAAAACAGAGAACGAAATAAAAGAAGAACAAGAATATCAAGACCCTTTTATAGGCAGTGATGTAGTAGATGAATAGTATAGGAACATTACAAGATATATCGATAGACTATAAAACAAACAAACCGAAAATAACAATACTTCTAGAACGACGAGAATCAATTTTTAGCTTAGAAGAAATAAAAGACAGCAAGTTGTCTATTGAAATAAAAAAATACCGCAAATCACGAAGTATTGATGCAAATAAATACTTTTGGAAACTACTTCAAGAGGTTTGCGATTATAAAGACATAGACACAATAGAAGATTACAAGCGAAGAGTAAAGGAATTAGGTATATTTAAGCAATTTAAAATAATGACACAAGATGTAAAAACATTTGAAAAAATATGGACAGACAGAGGAATAGCTTGGTTTTGTGAAACAGCAGATACAACATATATAGGAGATACAGAATTTAAAATTATCAATGCATATTATGGTTCGAGTTCCTATAATACAAAACAAATGAGTAGGCTAATAGATAATTTAGTACAGGATTGTAAAGCGGTAGGAATAGAAACTAAAACACCAGCTGAAATAAAGAGTTTGTTAGACAGTTGGAGTGGCACTAATAGATGAACAAAACCCCCTTTTTATTGTTATTGTTAGTGCCACGCGCCCTTTAAATAAGGAGGCAATATGAAATCGATATTACAAGAAGAAAAAAGATGTTATATATGTGGACTATATAGTCCAGTGGAAGAACATCATATATATTTTGGAAATCCGAACAGAAGAATATCAGAAGAAAATGGATTTAAAGTTTGGTTATGTGCTGAACATCATAGAGGAACTATTGGAGTACATGGCAAACTAGGACATGGTTTAGATTTAAAGTTAAAAGAAACTTGTGAAAAAAAGTATATAAATCTGGGACATACAAGAGAAGAATTTATAAAATTAATAGGAAAAAGTTATATAGGAGGAATTTAAAATGAGTTATATTGAAAATGAAGATTATGAAGAAATGGAATATGAAATAGAAAACATAAAAAAGGAAGAAAATGAAAAAATTTTAGAATTAAATTGTAATTTGGAAGTATTAAAAAATCAAATAGTTAATGAAATTAAATATAAAGTAAAAGATATGGTAAAAAATGAAATTACATCAGATGTAAAAAAAGAAATTATAACTGATAATTTTCAAAACATGTTAAGAGAGAGTATTCAAAAATTATTAATAGAAGAAGCCAATAAAATATTTGATGAAGGAATTAAAATTACTAATAGCTGGGGAGAAGAAAAAGAAACAAAAACATTTAGAGATTTAATAAAAGAAAAAGTAAAAGAAGAATTAAATAGAAGTGGCTGGAGAGGAGATACATACTCTGAAAGATTTAGAGATAATGTGGAAAAAACAATTAAAAGTGAAATAGAAAATCAAATGAAAGAGATATCTAAAAATGTAAAATCTAATATTGAAAACATTTTTAATGATGTAACAAAGAGAGAATTATCGGATTCAATGTTTAATTTATTAATGCAAAATGAAACATATCAAAAACTTAATAACAGCATTAAATTGTTAGGAAAATAAGCAACAAGGGCTAGACAACCAAAACTAGCCCTTTATTTACGAAAGGAGAAAACAATGTACAGTATTTTAATTATAAATTCAGATAATATATTTGACTATACAGATAATTCAGCAGATGGAATTAGATATAATGATGTGAATCAAGAGGAATTAGAGCTTTTATTAAAAATATCAATAGAGCGTAATTATTCAGTAGTAGTACAAAAAAATTGATAAAGAGGAATAAATATGGAAGGTTGGATAAAGTTACATAGAAAAACATTAGATAATCCAATAATAACAAAAGATAGTGATTATTTAGCAGTATGGATATATCTACTACTTAATACTACACATAAAGAATATGATGTGTTATTTAAGGGAGAAAGAGTAACATTAAAAAGAGGTCAATTACTTACTGGAAGAAAATCTATATCGGAAAAATTAAAGATTGACGAAAATAAAGTGCAAAGAATTTTAAAATCGTTAGAAAATGAACATCAAATTGAACAACAAAAAAGTAATAAAAACAGACTAATAACAATTGTTTCGTGGGATAAATATCAACAAGATGAACAACAAAATGAACAACAACTGAACAACAAGCGAACAACAACTGAACAACAAGTGAACACAAACAAGAATGTAAAGAATATAAAGAATGATGATAATATAACAACAACAGTAGGCGACAGTTGTGTTGACGGTCTACAAGAAATTATTGAATTTTACAATAACAACATAGGTTTAATAGCACCTTACGGAGTAGAAATATTATCAGATTATTTAAAAGAAATGCCAGTTGATTTAATAATTTTGGCAATGCAAAAGGCAGTAGAAGCTGATAAGAGAACTATACAGTATGTAAAAGGCATACTAAACAACTGGTCAAAAAAAGGAATTAAAAGTGTTATAGATGCAGAGAAAGAGGACAAGCAGTTTCAAAGCGCAAAACAAGAAAATAAAAATGCAAGTAAAAGCTATAACAACTATGAACAACGACAATATAACGACTTGAATAGCTTATATGCAAATAAAGGAGTGTGATAAACAAATGAATACAATAACATTTATGACAAGACATAAGAGTTATAAAGATATGCAAGAACACCTAAGTGAAAGACATAAGCAAATATTAGAGATATTAGAAAATAAAGAAATGACAACAAGGGAGATAGCACAGGAATTATATAAAAAACATTACACAAACACAGCAGATGTAAATAATGCAAGGCCAAGAATAACAGAACTTGAAAGTTTAGGTTTTGTAACAACAGAAAAAACAAAGAAATGTAGTGTTACAAATAAAGAGGTAGCAGTATATAGATTAACAACAGAAATAGAAAAAATGATTTTTGAAAATGAAAATCACATACCAAGTTATTAGGAGGTAGTTATGATAATAGTAAATCAAAATAAATGTACAATAGTAAACTTTAATAATATACAAAATATAAGAATTGAGCCTTATGGCACACACATAAAAAGTAAAAAGATATATAAAATATTTGCAGGAAATTTTGAGGGCTATGCGACAGAATTAGGTACTTACGATACAGAAGAAAGAGCAGAAGAAATATTAAGAGATATTGCACATTGGTATGAGATAGATGCTAAAGTGTACAATATGCCAGAGGACTAGCCTATGAAACAAATAGAAAAGAATACACTATGTTACTATTGTCTAGGCTGTAACAAACAAGCAGATACAGACTATAAGCCAGTAATGAGATGCAAAGATTTTGTAGCAGGAGTTGAAAACTGGCAAGAAAAATTACGAGAGGAGCTAAAGAAAAAATGCCTATAGAAGATTTAATGAACTATATGCTTAATTTATTCAACAATACAGCTAAAGAATTAAGTGAGGAATACGAAAAGCTGAGCCAAAAAGATATGGAATTATCAGATTTAGATCATTATATAGAAAGTCGCAATTTGAAAGCTCCTCAATTAGCAAAAGTAGGGAGACTAAGGAAAACATTGAGAGAAGAACGCAGACAAATTAAAAACAACATAGACACCATAGAGGTAATAAAGAAGTTTACAGACAAGTACAATAACAAGTTAATAACAGGAGATATAATACAAAATCTAAAAGAACAGGGTGTTTTAAAAAAACGACAAGAAAACCCAACATATAAGTATAGGACAAGTATATTAGACAGATTGGAGATAAAAGATGAACAAATACAAAAATAGAAAAGTGCAAATTGATATGTACGTATTTGATAGTGTAAGAGAAAGTCAAAGATACAAAGAATTAAAGCTATTAGAAAGAGCAGGAACAATAACAGACTTAGAATTACAACCACGATTTCTGTTACAAGATAGTTTTAAGAAAAACGGAAGAACATTTAAAAAAATAGAATATGTAGCAGATTTTCAATACATAGAAAATGGTAAAACGATAGTAGAGGACGTCAAAGGATTACAGACAGATGTATTCAAATTAAAACATAAAATATTTGAGAAGGTTTATCCAGATTTGGAATTAAAGATTATTAAGTAGGAGTAGAAGATGAATAGAGATAAAGAAAGGAGAATAGAAAATGAATGATAGAATAATAAAAATATTAAACAAATTATTTCCTTATGCTGAAATAGAAGAACAACAAAGTTTCGGAATGCTTAAAATATATATAAAACTAGGAAATTACTTTTTATGTGAATTTATTACAAGTGTTATAGGAAAAACAGATACAGTAATTATAGAAGAATGTGTAGATTATTTTATTGATAAATTAATAAAATTTACTATAAATGAAGAAGAATTTTTAAAATTAAAGAAGAAGTTTTACAAATGAAAATTTATTATTTAGAATTTAAAAAGTAGGAGGAGAAAATGAATAGAGAATATTATAAAAGAATAAATAATTTAGATATAGCTTTAGAAAAAACAAATCATAAATACATAATGATAAATCAATGGGCAATGGATAATAGCCATAAATGGGGAATTGCAAGTTTTAAATATGATGAAGATGAAGATTATTGGTATTTACGAACTTATGGAAATTTTAATGCTAATGTAGATTGGTATGATTTTGGATGCCTAGTAAAATTAGGTTATAAATGGATAAAAGACGGCTGTTTTAACGATAATCCAGATTTATTAGGAGGAGAATAGATATGCTAAAAGCTGATAGTAAAATGTCTGAAAAGAAAGAAAGATGTAAATATTGTGTTGAATACAATGGTGATTGCGTAGAAGAATCTGACGGTTTTGATTATTATTCTTGTGAATTGAAAAACAAAGAAGATTTAGAAAAGTATGGAAGGTATTCATCATTTGATAATAGAGTAGATGAAGATGAATGTACTCATTATTTATGTGAAAATTGTTTATTTAGAAAGGAGAATAAAGAATGAATATAACTAGAGGACTGTTAATTTTTCTTATTTTTATAGGGATTGTAACATTAATTGCTTATTATGTAGATGATAATAATGATAGACGGAAATGTTAATGCATCAAATGATAGATTTATTTTAGTACAAGATGAAAGTGGTTTAAAAATATATTGTGATAAAAAGACAAAAGTAATGTATTTAGTTAAATCTGTATATAAAGGTGGAGGAATAACCTTATTAGTAGATGCAGATGGAAAACCATTATTGTATGAAGGAGAATAGTGATATGAGTAATGAAGAATTAGCTGTTTTTAATACAAACGACTGGGAAAAATGTATAGATATTATAGAAAAATATTGGAATGATGATTATGGTACTTTTGATATTAAAGGAAAAAATAATAACATTACTCTAACATTAACTACTGGTGGTTGGAGTGAAAATGAAGAAATAATAAACCTTATATCTGGCACAATGTTTTGGTTTTTATGGTGGCAAGAAAGCAAACGAGGTGGCTATTATAAATTTACAATAGTAGATAAGATTGAATATGAAAAGGAGTAAATAAGATATGAGCGAAGAAATTATAAAAGTATTAGATGAATTAGGAAAAAAATTTGGAGTTGTAATAAATTGGAGCAATCAAAATATAATTCCATATTTGCAAGAATTATTGAAAAGGTTTATATGTTATCGAAATATTACAGCGTGTATATGTATAATAATATCAATAGCAATGACAATAAGTGGAGTTGTAATGATTAGGTTTCTAAATAAATGGAGAAAAAGCGAGAATTATGATAGCGATTATAACATTGATAACGAGTTATTAGCTATATTGGGATATATATTTTCAATATGTATAATAGCAACAGGAATAGGATTGATGATTGGAAATATATTTGGGATTGTCAAAAATATATGTATGCCAGAAATGGTGGTATATGAATACATAAAAAATATTCAATAGAGAGGAGTAAATAATGAAAGAAAAAACAGCAGATGAGATGCTTGAAGAATTAGGATATGAAAAGCATAGTTCAAAATCAAATGAAAGATTTGATTTATATTCTTCAGATGATGAACATTTGATAAGAATAGTATTTAATCTTAGAACTAAAAGAATTGCAATACATTGTTGCAATAAGGCATTAGATATGCAAGAACTACAAGCAATAAACCAAAAATGCAAAGAATTGGGGTGGTTATATTGAAAATAATAAAACACGGAAATAAATATTCCGAAAATAAAATAGCAATTTGTTCGTTATGTGGTTGTGAATTTGAATATGACAGCAACGATACTGAAATGGATAAAGCATTTTGCTTTACAACATTTCCACCTACATATAAAACTTATGTTAAATGTCCTGAATGTGGAGCAAAAATATTTTTAAGTACAATGATTGATAATTAGGAGGTATTTTAAGTGAAAGAAAATAAAATAGAAATGTCAACCAATATAGATTATGGAAGAATATCATTAAGAAAAGGAAAATCAATTATAAAAATAGGAAATGAGAGATTAGGTGGAACGGATGTAAAAATAGAGGTTTCTACAAAATTTAATTGGCTGCAAAAGAAACTATGGAAATACTTATTGAATATTGAATGGGTAGAGTACGAGAAAAACAATAAAGAAAAAATAAATAGAGCTGATGAGCTAATAAATATTCAAGAAACAATTTTATCAGAATATAAAAAAGTATTAAAAGAGAATGAAATATTAAAGAAAGAAAAAGAGCAAGCTTGGGAAGAATGGAATAATTTAGAACAGGGAAGTTATGAAACAGAACAAAAATTAAAACAACGACTTAAAAAACTACAAAAAGAGAATGAAGAATTAAAACAAGATAGAAATAACAATTATCAAATGATAGCATTAGCACAAAATGAAGCGTTAGGATATATGCAAGGATATGAAGATGGTAAGAAATTAAAGAGAAGTGCTGTTGCAAATATAGTAGAAAATCAACAGTATTATATATTTAATAAACAAATTGAACATTATAAAGAATATATAGTAAAACTACAAAAAGAGAATGAAAAGGCATTAGCTGAATATATGGAATGGCAAAAGCAAGAGCTGGATCAAAAAGATAAAATAATAGATTTAATGGCAGAAACAATAAATAATCATGATATAGACGAAGACATCTGCAAACAAATGGGGCAAAAAGCAAATTGCAATGAATTTGAGGATACAGAAAAATGTAAAGACTGTATCAAACAATATTTTGAAAATAAAGCAAAAGAAATCAGATAATCTGGAGGTATTGTATGAGCAAACAAAGAAAGGCAATAACTCTTATAAAAAAACAACGAGATATGTACTATAAGATGAGAGAAAATTTGAAAGATACATTAGGAGTAAAAAACAAGAGATATAAAAAAATAAGACTTAAAATAAACGAGGAAATTCAAGTTTTAGATTATATTTTATTAAAGTTAGGAGGTACAAACGATGAGGCTAAGTAACGCAGAATACAAAGAAGCAAGTTTATGCTTAAAAAGGTATAACTATAATTGCCTAAAAATTATGAACATAAGAGCAGATATAATGAGCATAGGCTCTCCAGTATTAGACGGAATGCCTAAAGCACCATATAGCGTATCAGACAGAACATTAAAAGCAGTAATAGAACTTCAAGAAAACGAGCATTTGCAAAAAGCAATAAAAGAATACAAAGCAGTAGTACAAGCAGTAGAACTAGTTAACAAGGATAGTAAATACATATTCGAGGAATTTTATATTAAAAGCAAACCTAAATGGGAAATAATAAATTCTGGAATATCAGAAAGAACATTTGTAAGACGCAAAGGGGACTTAATATATGCAGTACATAAAGAATTAAAAAAGTTGGCGTAAAATTGGCGTAAATTTGACAAAAAAATGTGTTAAAATAGTAGTAGGTCAAAAAGGAGTTGGAGAAATCTAGCTCCTTAAAAAATAACAAAAAAATAATTTTATTGACAAGTTTCGACAGTATTTGCAAAATAAAAAATATATAATAGCTCTAAAAAGGAGGTATTATATATGAATGAAGAACTAAGAGAGATGCTAAAGAAAATGCAAGATTCTTTAGAAAATATTCAAAATAGAAACGAGGTTCCTTTTACAACTAATGATTTAGACACAGTTTGCAATAAACTGGATGAGATAATAGAGTTATTAAAAAAAGAAAGATAAAAGAAATCATAAAAAAAGAGGCATATTGTTAATATGCTTCTTTTTTATATAGAGAGATGGCTGAAAAACGATTCACTATAATTTAGTATGCAGTGATAAAAAATAATATGTTTAGGTTTTAACGCAGGTAATACTACGGTTTTATGGGTAACTGTTAAAGAACTTAACCCCACGGGGAGAGCATAGCTCCTACATATCATTGCATAGTGAATTATAAAAACACAAAAGAGGTATTTAGATGAGAGGTAGTATAATAGCGTCTTATATAGATGAAGAGTATAAGAAAAAGAAAGCATACACAAACAAGAAAAGACAAAAGTGTGTTGTTGAGGGAGAAAAACAATGCGAGAAGTGTGTGTACTTTGAGATTTGTGCGGATATGGAGGGGAATAACGATGAAGTTTAAAATAAATAACAGAAGTTGGACAATAGAAGAAAAATCACAAAGTGAAATAAAAAGGATACAAAATGAAAGAAGAGCAAATGAAGACGATAATATAAAAAGTATAACTCCAAGATACTACGGAGTTACACATTGTGATATACAAGAAATATATTTAGATAGAGATTTGCCAATAGACAGAAAAAGAGCTACTTTAATACATGAATTGACACACTGCTATATAGATAATTATATAACACATGATGCAAAAGAATATTCAGAAGAAGACGTTGCTGATATAGTATCAAATTCTTACGACATTATACATGAAATAGTAGACAAATATTTTGAGGTAAAAAAATGAAAGTAAACCAAAACATTAAAGACAAAACAAAGTAGGTGAGCGAGGTGGCAAAGTATGACTGGAAGCAGTTAGAAAAAGAATATATATTAGGTAATTATAAATCAGTAAGTAGCTTCTTAAAAGATAAAGGAATAAAACAAAACGGAAGTACCAAAAAGAGTACAAAAGGTTGGAAAGAAAAAAAGGTACTAAAAGAGGAACAAAAAAGTACTAAAGTAATAGAAAAAGTACTTGAAAAAGAATCGGAAAAAGAAGCTAATAAAATAATACAAGTAAAAGATGTAGCAAATGATTTGTTAAGCAAAATAGTACAAGCTAATAATGAACTTAATATGCATATAGCGAGAAATAAGAAAAAGACTAAGACAGTAGAATACAATTACGATATGTGTAAACCAAGTAAAGAAACAATAAATGAAGAGGAAGAAATAAAGTCATATATAGACATTATAGATAGAAAAGGGCTAAAAGAGCTAACATCTGCATTGAAAGATTTAAATGATATATTAGATCCTAAAGAAGATTATAATGACGAAGACAATTCATTTATAGAAGCGTTAAATCAAAAGACGGAGGATATTTGGAATGAAGAAGGGTAAAGCTAATTTCAAATGGAAACCAATGTCTAATAAGCAACTAAAAGTTTTTACTTGGTGGAATGATAACTCTCCAATGAAAGACAAAGATGGAATTATTGCAGATGGATCCGTCAGAAGTGGAAAAACAGTAAGTATGGCTCCAAGCTTTGTAATGTGGGCTATGGAAAAATATGATGAATGCGATTTTGCCATATGTGGTAAAACGATAGGTTCTTTAAACAGGAATGTTATTAACACATTAAAAAAACAATTACATTCATTAAAATATAGATATGAACATAAAAGAAGTGAAAATTTATTAATAGTTAGTAAAAATGGAAAAACTAACTATTTTTATTTGTTTGGTGGAAAAGATGAAGCTAGTCAAGATTTGATACAAGGTATGACTTTAGCTGGAATATTCTTTGACGAAGTAGCATTGATGCCACAATCATTTGTTGAACAAGGTGTAGCAAGATTAAGTATTGAAGGTGCCAAATTTTGGTTTAATTGTAATCCTAAAAGTCCAAATCATTGGTTTAAATTAGAATATATAGACAAGATACAAGAAAAAAATATATTATATCTACATTTTACAATGGACGATAATTTAACATTATCAGAAGCAGTAAAAGAAAGGTATAAGAGAATGTTTGTAGGAGTATTCTATAAGAGAAACATTTTAGGATTGTGGGTAACTGCGGAAGGTTCCATATATACTGTTTATAGTGATAATAAAGAAGCATATTATACTGATAACCCAGATTATGACTTCATTCAAATAGGAATAGATTTTGGTGGCAATGGTTCTGCACATACATTTGTTGCAAGTGGTTTAAAGAATGATTACTCAAAATTAACATCTTTGATGTCAGAAAGAATAGAAGCAACAGGAATGACTCCACAACAATTATATAATGCATTAGATTTATTTATCGAAAGAGTACAAAATAAATATGGACAAGTCAGTACAATGTATCCAGATAGTGCTGAACAAACACTGATAAATGGAATAAAAACTATGGTGTCAAGAAAATATCCGCACATAATCGTTAGAAACAGTATCAAAGAGGAGATAATAGACAGAGTAAGATGTACTACTAGTTTAATGGCTAGTTTTAGATACTTTATGACACATGATTGTAAAACATTAGAGTTAGCGTTTGAAAATGCAGTGTATAATGATAAACCAAAAGAACAGGGAAAAGATGAAAGATTAGATGATGGAACATCAGACATAGACACATTAGATGCATTTGAATACAGCTGGGAAAGATATATAAGACAATATAGTAGAGTTGCATAGGAGGAACATGAAAATGTTTGAAAGAATAGTAAATTTTATAAAAGGAGCAATAAATAAGATGTTTAATACAACTGATATAGCAAAAGATTTTAATATAGATATATCAACAAGCAATGAAATACTGTCAGCCATTGAAAAATGGTCCGATATTTATAATAGTAAAGCACCATGGTTAAATGAAGAAGTAAAATCATTACATGTTGCGAAAACAATATGTGAAAAAGTTGCAAAGGCTGTAACAATAGAATTTAAATCACAAGTAGATGATAAACAGATAGATAAAATATATCAAAGGTTTATTAAGAATATAAGAACTAATACAGAGTATGCTCTTGGCAAAGGTGGAATGTTCTTTAAACCATTTTATGCTAATGGAAAGATAAAAATAAGTTGTATTCAAGCTGATAAATTTATACCTACAAAATTTGATAGCACTGGCGAATTGCTAGGTGCTATTTTTATTGACCAAATCACAAGAGGAAATGAGATATATACAAGGCTTGAATATCAAGAATTAAATGACACAGTATTAACAATAAAGAACAAAGCATATAAAACTACAGTACATAATTCTAATATATTAGGTAATCAAATCTTACTTTCACAAGTGCAAGATTGGGCTAATATCCAAGAAGAAATACAAATAAATGATGTTAATAGATTGCTAGGAGGATACTTTAGAATACCTATTGCAAATCCTATTGACAATACTAGCCCTGTAGGTGTTGCAATATTTGCAAATGCCATTGATACACTAAAAGAGATAGACAAACAATTTAGTAGAACTTTATGGGAGTACGAAGGCTCTGAACTTGCCATTGACATTGATGAACTAATGTTCAAAAAGGATAAAGCAGGCAATTCAATATTACCAGAAGGAAAAGAGAGATTATATAGAACAATTGATATTGACGGAGATAAAACAAGTAAATGGAATGTATTTAGCCCAGCAATACGTGATACATCGTTGTTTAATGGATTAAATGAATTATTAAGACAATGTGAGAGTCAGTGTGGTTTAGCTTTTGGAATACTAAGTAAAAATACAGAGGTAGAGAAAAGAGTAGAAGAAATAAAAACTTCCAAGCAAGATTATTATGTAACTGTATCAGATATACAAGGAGCATTACAAACAGCTTTAGAAGATTTAGTTTATAGTATAGATATTCTAATGAGTTTGTACGGTATCAAGCATAAAGTTGAAGCAAGTACAACTTTTGACTGGGACGATAGTATTTTAGTTGATAGTGAAAAGAAACAATCACAAGCCTTAGTTGAAAGAAATGCAAAATTGATAGATGACATAGAATATTTTATGCAAACAAGAGATTATTCAGAAGAAGAAGCAACAGAGTATGTGAATAAAATACGAGAACGAACTAAAGAACAAATACCTAATGAAGTGCAAGAGGAATAGTTTATGATAGAAAATAAAATACAAAGTGCAATAAAGCCTATTATAAGTATATATTCTAAAATAGAACTAGAACTAATAAAGAAAATTGCAGAGCATTTTAATATAAATGAAGAATTTATTAACAGTGATTATTGGTATTTTGAAAAAATAAAAGAACTTGGAGGACTAAATAGTGAAACATTAAAACTATTAGAAGAATATACTGGAAAAACAAAAAAAGAATTAGCAAAAGCAATGAAAGATATAGGCATAAGCTCTATACCTGTTGATCAATTAAATATAGCAACACAAAAAAATGCTTTATTAAATCCAGAAACAATAATAAATAGTGTAAATATACAAAATATAATACAATATAGTTATGATGAAATAGAAAAATCTTTTCTAAATTTAAACAAAACTATACAAGAACAAGTAAGGAAAACTTATACAGATATAATAACAGAAACATACATAAAAACAAATGCAGGGGTTTGTAGTTATCAGGAGGCAATATTAGACAGTTTAGACAAGTTAGGCGACAAAGGTATATCTATACTTACTTACCAAGACAAAAACGGCTTAACAAAGAACTATGATGTTGTGGGAACAGTAAGAAGAGATTTATTAGTAGCAACAAGAGGACTAGCAGGAAAAGTAAATGAAGAAGTAATAAAAGAAAGTGGAAATCATGTAATAAGAGTAACAAATCACTTTGGAGCTAGAACTGGAGATGGAGGAGAAGATTATACAAATCATGCTTGGTGGCAAGAATTACAATTCTTCTGTTGGAACTACGATGGAAAGGCCACAGAAGAAGAAAAGAAACTACCAGACTTTATGAAACATTGTAATTATGGAGATGCACGAGGAATAGTAGGTATTAACTGCAAGCACTTATTTACTGTTTGGTATGGCTCCACAAAAAAAGAAGATTTAGGATTTACCTATGATGAAAACAAGGAAGAATACGAAAAAACACAGAAGCAAAGATACTTGGAAAATGGCATTCGTAGATGGAAAAGAAAACAAGTAATTGCTAATAAAGTAGAAGATGAAGAAGGCTATAAAAAATCGAGTATAAAAGCTAAAGAATGGCAAGACAGATTAAATACATTTACAGAAGAAAACAAATTAAAGAGAGATTATACAAGGGAATATATAAAAGGATATAAAAATGTGACAATAAAAGAAAAAAATGATATAATATTATTACCAAATTATCAAGAAGCCATAATACCAGAAGAAAAATTTACTGAGTATGCATTAAATCCATTAAAAGATAAAAATAAGGCAGAAGCATTTGAAAAAGCACTAGGATATAACTTAAGCAATTCAAATAAATTGATAGAGAATATAAGAACTAATATAAATAAGTTTAATGCAACAGAAAAGCCAGATTTGGGATATGGTACAAGATACGAAATTATAATGAATTTGACAGGAGAAAACGGTAAGAATGCAAATGTAAAAACAGCTTGGATAATAGATAAAGATACGAAAAAGACTAAGATGACAAGTGCATATGTAACAAGTAAAAAGTGGAAAGAAGGTAATAATGATGAAAATAAAAATGTTTGATATTGTGATATTAAAAGATGGTAGAAAAGCAACAATAGTGGAAATATATGAGCAAGGAAAAGCGTATGAAGCTGATATATTAGTAGATGATACAGGAGAATATCCAGAATATGAAACAGAGACTATAAGACAAGATGAAATAAAAGAGGTGATAAAGTAATGAAATATAAAATAGGAGACAAAGTAGAATTAACAAACGGTTGTATTGTAATTATAACTGACATACAAGGAAGTATAGGAGGCGAACAATGCTATATAGCAGGAATATCTCCGATACCAGAAGAAAGAATAATTAGAAAAATAGAAGATTAATATAGATATTTGAGGTGGCGGAATAGGTAGACGCTAATACGCAGAGGTACAGACTCTGGTCAAATTGTGTAAGATAAATATAAATTGACCTGTATTTATCATGTTAGGTGCAAATCCTAACCTTCAAAGATAATTAAATAGTTAAATCATAGAAGTTCAGGTGGACTTCTATTTTTTATATCCAAATTCGACTATATGCAGGTCGTGAACAAGTGCATAACTACATCGTGAACGAAAAACACGTAAAAGTTCGTAGTAGGAGAAAGGAAACATTATGAAAAGAAAATTTTTAGAAGATTTAGGAATCGAAACTGATGCAATCGAAAAAATAATGATTGATTCCGGAAAAGACACAACAGCATTAAAGGCTAAAATAGATGAATTAACAGAACAACTAAATGTTAAGGATACTATTATTTCAGAAAAGAATAACAAAATAGCTGAACTTGAAAAAGTGGACGTCGAAGCTATTAAAAAATCTGAGTACGAGAGAGGAAAAACAGAAGGTTCTAAAGAAATCGAAGATTTTAAAAAGCAAAATGCTTTAGACAAGGCTTTATTAAACTATAAAGCAAAAGACGCTAGTATTTTGAGTAAAATGCTAGATATGGAAAAGGTTAAATACAATGACAAATTTGAAATCGTGGAAGGATTAGAGGAACAAATTAACTCTATTAAAGAAAGCCACGATTATTTATTTGACAATGATAAACCTTTGCCAACATTTTCAGGTCCAACACAAGGACCGCAAGGAAAAGTAATAAGTGGAGATCCAGAAAAAATGGACTACAACACTTACAAACAATGGAGAAAACAAAATAATTAGAAAGAAAGAGGTAATAGAATATGGGAAACACAATATTAACACCACAAATAATTGCTAATGAAGCATTAATGGTATTAGAATCAAATTTAACTATGGCTAATTTAGTACATAGAGATTATTCAAAAGAATTTGTGCAGGTAGGAGATACTATAACAGTAAGAAAACCAAGCAAGTTTGTTGCTAAAAATTTTATAGGAGAAACAGAAGAACAAAATCTATCAGAAGGTTCAGTGCCTGTTAAATTAGATAGATACAGAGATGTTACAATCCCTGTAACATCAAAAGAAATGACATTAGATATAAAAGATTTTAGTGAACAAGTAATTACTCCTGCATTAAGTGCAATTGCTCAAGCAGTAGACATTGATTTATTAACAGTAGGAATTGAAAAAGCTGGTTCTAAAGTATCTGTATCAGCAACACCAGTTATAGGAGATATTGCTAATGTTGCAAAAGCATTAGATAAAAAGAAAGCTCCAAGAGATAACAACAGAAATTTAGTCTTAGCAGTAGATACTTTGTATAAATATAATACTTTAGATAATTTTGCTAAAGCATGTTACAAAGGAGATAGTGAAGCTTTAAAAGAAGCTGAAATTGGAAAAGTTTACACTATGAACTCATTTATGAGCCAAAATACACCTGAAAACACATCGGCAACAGCTGGAACTGCTACTGCTTATAAAGTAAAATGTACAAAAGGAGCTACTCAATTCACTGTATCTGATGGCTCTGCAAAAACAGGTACTATTAAAGCAGGAGACAAATTAATCGTTAATGGCTATTTATTTGAAGTAGCAGAAGATGCAACTTTAGCAGATGGAGCAGGAACATTAAAAGTAACTGAAAAAGTACCATTTGCAATAGAAACACCTGTAAGTGCAATGCTTATAAATAAAGCTCACTCTTTAGGCTTCCATAGAAATGGACTAGCTTTAGTAACTAGACAACTAGAATTACCACAAGGAGCTGCAAAAGCTGCTATTGCTTCTGCAAATGGATTGGCTGTTAGAGTTGTATTCGATTATGATTCTAAAACAAAAACTGACAAAGTTTCTTTTGATATTATCTACGGTGTAAAAGACCTAGATGATGATTTACTAGTAGACTTTGCATAGAAAGGAAAAGGGCATGACAAATTATACCGATTATGATTTTTATAAAAACACATATAAGGGCGACATGCCCGAAACCGACTTTAATAAAGTAATAGTAAGAGCAAGTTACGAAGTACAAAAAAACATCTTCAATAGAGATATAAAAGGTTACGAAGATGAAGTACAAATGGCAACTTGCTCTGTTGCTGATATATTATTAAAAGTTGAGCAATTAGAAAATAAGAAAGATACGATATTATCAAACAATAATCTAAAGAGTGAAAGTGTTGGAGATTATTCAAGAACATTTGATACTTTAGGAATAGATAATGTTAATGTAGAAATTTCTAACCAAAAAGAGAAAATTAAAGAAGAATTAAGAAGATATTTATTACATACAGGCTTATTATATAGAGGTGTTTAATATGGAAGATATGTTTGATAAAGATATAACAGTAATAAATCAATACACAGATAACGACCATAAAAAAGCATATAAAGTAAGCTATGTAAAAGGATTTTGGAGTTCTAATGATGGAATATCTATAAATGGAACACAACTAACTAAAAATGATGGTTTGTCTGCAAGAATATTGATAAATGATAGCAGAAATGAAGAATATCAAAAGCCAGAAGAATTTAAGAAGAAGCAAAAAACATGGACATTACAAAATGATGATTATTTGATAAAAGGAAAGGTAGAGAATTTTACAACTATATCTAAATTATTGAATGATTATCAAGAAGTAATAAAAATTACAAACATTGCTATTAAAGATTATGGCTCAGAAGATATGTGGCATTTCTCTGTAACAGGAGCTTAGTATGAAAGTTGACTATGTAGTAGCTTTCAGCGGTTTACAAAAACAACAAATCGTTGATAAATATGGTCTAGAGGGTGGAAGAACGCAAAAAATAATTGATAGTAGTTTTATGGCACATGTCGATAAATATATGCCTATGGACAGTGGGCAAATGATAACAAGTATGTATAATTCTACTAAAGTTGGAAGTGGACAAATAAATATAAATATAGCTTATGCTCATTATCAGCATGAAGGCATTTTGTATGTTGATCCTAAATACAAAAAAGGCGCTTTTCATGATCCAGTGAGTGGAAGATATTGGAGTAGACCAGGGATAAAGAAAGTTCCAAGTGGACAAAAACTTAATTATCATGGTGGAGCGTTAAGAGGAGACCATTTTGTTGAAAGAATGTTAGCAGACCATTTTGAAGATATATTAAATGCAGGTCAGAAGGAGATAAATAAATGAGTAAAGCAATGATTGATATTGTAAGAGATTATATTAGTAAATGTCCTTATTTAAAAGAATATGCTGAATTAAATATAGAATATTTAACTGATAAGGTAGAAACTTACTCAATAAATGAGAATGCTGGATATGAGCCAGTAATTCAAAAATATATGATAGGTGGAGATTATCAGTTTTTATTTACCTTTGACAGTAAATTATATTGGAACGAAGATATTCAAAATAATATAGATAATTCTAAATTCTTTGAGAATTATAAAAATTGGTTAGAAGAAAATAATAATAAAAAAATATACCCAAAAATAGAGGGAATATATGAAATTGGAGCAACGACAAATGGTTACATATTTGCTACAAATGCAAATGAAGCTATTTACCGTATCCAATGTTACTTAAAATATTATAAGGAGGATTAAATATGGCAACTAAAAGAAAAACAGTCGCAAATGATACTCCAAACGAAATTAGTTTATTAAATTTAGAAAGTGAGGAAAATACAATGGCTGATACAGAAGTGAAATTAGAAAGATTAAATAATACTGCTAAAGTTAATTTCTTAAATACAACACCAACTGGCACAAGTAAAACCTGGTCAATTCTAGGTAAAGGTGTTACATCAAAAGAAAATAGTTATGGTGCTAAAACAACAGACGAACACTGGATTATAGAGGAAAACGAAAGACATAGCGTTGATGGTTATGCTTTAGGCTCTGATATAGAACAAGTAGCTCTTAAAGGCGACCCAGTATTTACATACATTGATGATTTAATGTATAGAATGAAAAAGGGTACAGCCTTAGAGACAGAATTACTTGAAGTATTTAAATATAGAGTGAGCGAAACAGAGTCTACACCAAAGTATGATGCAAGACTGTTTAAAGTTTTAGTAGTTCCAGATTCTGATACATTAGAAGGTGGAACTGCATTAAAGATTAAATATAAAATTCAAGTACAAGGCGACCCAACATTTGGAACAGTTACTTTTACAAGTGGTTTACCAACATTCACAGAAGAGACTGCATAGTTTCGACAAAACATGTCGAATAAAGTCGATAAAAAGTATATTTTAACCTATTGCTTTTTGTCGACTTTTGTAATATACTCTTTTTATAAAGAATAAAAGGAGTATAGATATGTTTTGTAACAAATGTGGAAATGAAATATCAAATGACGCAAAATTTTGTACTAAGTGTGGAAATAAAATAACTATTATTAATAAAGGAAATAACGTAAAGAATAGAACAACCATATCTAAAAATATAATAATTGTAATTATATTTATTGCTGTCATAAGCGTAGCTTTTATAGAAATTATAGTAAATAGTAATGCTAAACCAGTTAACATGTCAGATTCATCTGAAACTTATTATATAGGAGACACAATAAATTTAGGTGATTTTACTGTTAAATTGGAAAAATATAAGACAAAGGAAAAAGGAGACAGAATTGATGATTATAGTGTAGTTGCAGATCAACAATGGATAGCAATTTTTCTAAAATATACAAATGTTAGTGGAGAAGAAAAACGAGTTAATAGCAACGTGCGTTTAATCAATAGTAATGGAGAACAATTAGAGCAACCTACACTTTATTACAACGTCTGGGGTGGAGAGCATCTAGATAGTTCGAATTTAATGAACAACGGGTCTAAAACAGGATTTCTTGCATTTATAAATACTAAGAAAGATAAAGCAGAAAATTTATCACTCCAAATTTGTAGCGACTCAATATTTAGAGAGAAAAATACATTCAATTTTAAATTAAAAGAAAAACAATAAATTGCATTAAAATAAATATTTTAAAGACATTAGAGATAAGCTAATGTCTTTTTATTGTGGAGGGAATATGGAATATATTAAATTAAAAAATAAAAAAGATGTAATACAACTAGGTTTTCAAGATGAAGAAGGAAATATTATGAAAGATGAGAACGATAAGGAAATTTATATACAATTTGATTTAGGGGATATAGATTTGCCGTTGAAATATAATAAATGCATAAATTTAATAGAACAAGCACGAAGTAACTTAAAGGCACAAATGATAATAATAAATAAGAAAGAAGACCATAAAGGAAAACAATTATTAAGTTCTAACGAGGTACTAAAAGTAAAAGCATTTAAACAATGTTATAAAGAAATGGAAGAAGCAATGGACTTATTTTTGGGAGAGGGCGGAACCAAGAAATTCTTAAATGGAAGAAATCCATATTTCGAGATGTGGGATGATATATCAGAAGCATTAGAACCTTATATGGATAAAATGAAGTTAACTGTAAATGATATGGAGAAAAGAATAAAAGAAAAATACAAGGTAGTAGATAGTGATGTGATAACTAATGAATAGTTATCCTAAATATGCACAAATAAAAAACAAAAAGTACAAAATAAACACAGATTACAAAGTGGCTCTACAATGTGAAAAAGTAGCAAGAAGTGAAGTTTCTGAAGAAGAAAGAGCATTAGCAATAATATATTTACTTTTTGGTAATAAGGGGCTACAAGATAGTGAAAACTGGCAAGAACTTTTAAAAATAGGAATGAAATATTTGAATTGTGGTAAAGAAATAGAAAACGATGAAGAAGAAGAAATTGAAGTTGACATGGATTTCGAGAAAGACTGGGAATACATTAGAACTTCTTTTTTTTATGACTACAAAATTAAATTAAATAAAAATAAATATATGCACTGGTGGGAGTTTTACAATTTGCTTTGTGGACTTAGTGAAAAATGTATTTTGAGTAGAGTTAGATTTGTAAGAAATTTCGATATAAGTCAAATAAAAGACAGTAAAGAATATGAAAAATGGGCAAGGCAAAAAGAACAGTTGGCACTAAAAAAAGAAAATATAAAAACAGCTGAAGAACGAAGGCTTGATGAATTGTTTGAGCAACAGTTGAGAGGTAGGTGAGAGAGGTGAACGGTTACTTAAAAATCAAAACAAAACTTGATAATAGTGGAATAGATAAAGACATTACAGAATTAGAAAATAAAATAAAAAAGGCACAAACAGATAATTTAGGACTGGATAAAGAAGCAACAGGATTGCAAGAAGAAATAAATCAATATGAAAAATTATGTAACGAAGCAGATAAATATAAAGAAAAAATTAAACAATTAGAAGCAGAAAGAAAAACTTTGACATTAGGTGGGCTAAGCAGTACTAATGTACCTCAATATAATTCACTTACTACAAATATTGATTTAATGAAACAAAAATATTCACAAGCAACAATAGAAATAGATAAGCAAGCCTCAAAAATTGATAAAGTATATGCTAAATTAAATAAAATAAAAGCAAAGCAAACTGAAAACAATGCAAAGGTACAGGAATTTAAAGATAAAATTGAGTCTATAAAAATAAATAAAGTTCAAAATCAAATAAACAACATAGGCAAAGGTATTCAAGGACAAATAAGTAAAATAGGTAAAATGGCATTTGCAATAATAGGAATAAGAACTGCTTGGAATGCAGTAAGAAGTGCTATAAATATAGTTTCTCAATATAATAGTCAAGTATCAACAGACTTAGAATATATGAGATACTGTATAGCAAATGCTTTAGTTCCAATAGTACAATCACTAATTAAATTATTATACACTGCTTTGAGTTACATAAACGCAATAAGTACAGCATGGTTTGGTATCAATTTATTTAGCAATAGTAGTGCTAAGAATTTTCAAAAAATGAAAAATAGTGCAAGTGGTACAGCAAAATCAGCAAAAGAAATACAAAAGTCATTACAAGGTTTTGACGAAATGAATATACTACAAGATAATACTAGTTCAACTGGTGGAAGTACAGGAGTTTCAGCACCAAGCATGGATTTAAGCAATGTGCAAGGAGAAATACCAGCCTGGTTAAAATGGATTATAGAAAATAAAGATTTAATTATATCAACTTTAACTGGAATTGCTACAGCGGTTTTATTAATTAAATTTGGTTTAGAAGGGATAAAAGCATTAGGAATAGGAGTTTTAATTGCTGGAATAATGTATACCGTAATGGCATTGATTGAATACTTAAAAGATCCTAGCTGGGAAAACTTTGGAAAAGTGATACAAGGGATTGGAGTTTCAATAATTGGTGTAGGAGTAATTATTGCAAGTGTATTGGGAATTGTAGCAGGTGCTCCGGTGATTATAACTGGAGCAATTGTTTTAATATGGGGAACTATAGTTAAATACTGGGAACAGATAAAAGCATTTTTTCAAAGTGGAATTGATTGGCTAAAAGGAAAAAGCGATTGGATTAGGCAAATGTTTGGAGATGTCGTTGGCGACATATATGACAATTTTGTTAGTGGTTTACAAGATGTTTTGAATTGGCTTGACAGTACAATGAAAGGAATAAAAGCTAATTTCAATGAGATTATTTCATTTATAAAGAATGTATTTTCAGGAAACTGGCAAGGTGCTTGGCAAAATATTAAAAATATTTTTAGTAATATATGGGAAGGTATGAAAAATACTGTTAAGACAATATTTGGACTAATAGGAAAAATGGCAATAAATATTGGGAAAACTGTAGGCGCTACAATATCAGGAGCATTTAAAGCTGTGGTAAATGGCGTGTTAAGAGCTATTGAAGATATTCTTAATTCGCCAATTAGAGCAATCAATAGTCTGACTGATGTAATAAATCGAGTTCCAGGAATCAATTTAGGATATTTGAATACATTTAATCTTCCACGATTAGCAAAAGGCGGTGTTATATCACAGCCTACGCAAGCAATTATAGGAGAAGCTGGACGAGAAGCGGTTGTACCTCTAGAAAATAATATGGAGTGGTTAGATGTTTTGGCAGACAAGCTAGCGTCTAAAATTGGAACTTCAGGAGGCTCATATATAATCAATTTAGATGGAAGAACAATACAAAGAGGACAAGCAAAAAGAAAACAAGAATTAGCTTTTGCTACTAATGGGAGGTAATTATGCTAATAGATAAAGAAAGTTTAATAATAGATGGTGTAAAAATGGCTCAGTACATAACAGAAGCTAAATTTGGTTATCACAAAATTTGGGGAAAAGATACTGGAAGGTCTTTATCTGGAGATAACTCAGGAACACTTAAAGGAATATATCCCAAGATAACAATGACATTTAGAAGGTTAAATGATGAAGAGGTAGGAGTAATCCTATCTCTTTTTAATAAGGCGGAAAACAAAGTAACATTCTACAACCCAGATCTAAAAAAGAAAATAGTAAATATGTCGTGTTATTCGAATGATCAAGAGTATTCACAAAAATATTTAGGAAAAGTAAAAGGATACAGCAGTGCAGTAATCTCAAATAAAAAAAGGGAGCATTATGAATAATGATAAATGTAAATGATAATTTCAAAATCGATATACGAACTTACGGTAGGCAATTTGATGTGAAATTAAAAGCAAACAATAATGACATAAGTAGTGATAATTTGAATTATATAAAGCCATCATTTAATACTTCACTATTCAAAACAGTCATGCATCAAATTGAAATAGACTCTAAGGTATATATGCCAAATAAAACTAAGATAACAGGAAAAATAGGCGTAAAAGTAAATGAAAAAAACTATAACTATATAGATTTAAATACTTACTATGTTAAGAGTTGTGAAAGACAAGAAGATACCAATTCATATAGAATCTTAGCTTATACTAAAATGCAAGAGGCAATGGTAGATAGCGAGTTAGAACTTACTGAAAAATTAACAGTAAGGAATTACTTACTAGCTGTTTGTCAGAAATTAAATTGGAATACTGACAATATACCAGAAACTTTTATAAATTCAGATAAATTAGTAGATCCAACGCTACATATAGGAATAGGCTACACTTATAGAGATATCTTAGATGAGATTGCTACAATAACTTGTAGCTTTTTATTATTTAAGGGAAATAATTTATATTTAATTTATCCAACAGAAACAAATCAAAATATAGATGAAAGTTATTTAGACGAAGACAATATTACAATTGGAGAAAAATACATAATAAATTCTTTAGTATTTAGCAGAGCAGAAGAAAGCGATAACATTTACAGAAAAGATGATGAAAGCATTGCTACCAACGGACTACACGAATATAGGATATCTGATAATCAACTACTCAGCACAAATGATAGATCAGATTATATTGAAGAAATGTTTGAGTATTTAAAAACATTAAGTTTTTATACCTTTGACGTACAAAGTAAAGGAATTTTGTTCTTAGAAGTATGTGACATATTTAATTTTGTATTAAATGGAGTAACATATAAAACAATTCTACTAAATAATGAAATAGAATTAGATGATGGACTATCTGAAAAATTATATACAGATGAACCAGAGGAAACAGAAACAGAGTATAAGTATGCAGACGGTACTGATAAAAAAATAAATCAAACTTACATTTTGGTAGATAAACAAAATCAAAAAATAACTCAACTAGCAGAGCAAACTACTGAACACGAAACAAAACTAACTCAACAAGAGCAAGATATCAATGCAATAAAGCAAACTGTATCTAATACAGCAGAATATAAGAGAGAAACTGATGGAGTAAGTGAGATACATATTAAAGATGCAGGACAAGCTGATATATTAAGACTAGAGGTGCAAGGAAATAAGACTTATGAATCGAATATGTTCCCAAGAGCAAATTTGTTTCCAAGAGCAGGACTACAGCCAAATCAAAGGGGAGGGTAGTATATGAAATATAAAATAGTAGTAGATAAACAAAGTAGAACTAATCCGTCTGCAGATAAAAAAGAGTACATAATAGACATTGAAGAGCTACGATTTAAAGGCGACGTATATGACAGTTTAGTCATAACAAAAGACGAAGATTATGTTTTACGTAGGCTAAAGCTAACAGAGTTCTATGTGTTAGAAGAACTAGAAGAACCTATAAAAGAACCTTTAGAAAACATAAATATTGAGTTATTTGAAGGCGACAATTATATCTACTTAATCGATATGGTAGGAAACAAATTTTATGCAGAATACATTGTAAAAAATGATTTCACTGATATGTATACAACTAAATCAGAGTTTAAAACAGGAATAGAACAAACCTCCAGAAAAATTGAAATAATGGCAAGCACTAAATTAGATAAAAATGAATTTGCAACATATTTGGAAATAAATTCAGAAGCTGTTAAAGTTGCTTGGAACAAAATTGCTGAATTTATTCAAATGATGATTATAAATCAAAATGCAAGTTTAGCAATATTAGATGACAATAAAAAAGTATTGATGTCTTTGGATAAAACAGGGCAGCACTTTTACGATAGTGAAACGGTATTTGCAAATATGGGTGTTCAAAAATTTGATGGAAATAAGTTTATAGCTTTTGCGGTTCCTGGAGACTATAATCAAAGTATTAAAGATGGAATGGCCTGGGGGATGATAACACAAAGTGATCAAAAGTTTTGGCCAATACTTTTCGTTAAAGATTTTAAAATGGCTAGCAAAAATGCTGGAGATTTTAGTGGTCAATTAGTATTAACTGCATGTGATTTGGTTCTTGCTGGAGACACAAATGGTATCGTTTTTGGAAATGTTAAAATTGTTTGTGGATTAGCTGGAGAAATAAATTTTATAGATACAGAAACTAGAAATATTCTATTACAGATCGTTCCAGAAAATTTATATGATAGCAATACACCAAAAATCAACATATTGAATGCTGTTGAATTTTTTAAAAATTCTGGTCGGAAGTTATTCTTTTAAGGTAGGTAAAGAAAACTATGTTTTACAGACTGATAATGGAGATTTGCATGTAGCTGGCGGAACTATATTTTTAGGAACTGCTAATAAAAAAGCAACTATATCAATGTACCCTTCTAGTATGGTACAAATTCATGGAGCTGACCTAGATGTTGACGGAAATGTATATGCTAATAATATTTCATCAGATAAAAAAATAAAGAAGAATATAAAAAATAGTAGTGCATGTGCTTTAGATATAATCAAAAAAATTAAACATAAAGAATTTGACAAAATAGATGATGGTAAACATTATAATATAGGCTATATTGCACAAGATATGGAGAAAATAGATCCTAATTTTGTTATTAAGAGACCAGCAGACCCAAAAAGAAAAATAGAAGAAAGATATTATATTAATGAGTTGCCTATAATAGCAACATTATCTAAAGCAATTCAAGAGCAACAAGAACAAATTAATAAATTGCAAAGCAAAATTGAGAAACTGGAGGCTAGAAGAAGATGAAGAAAAAAACGTTTCAAAATGGAACATTAAAAAGTAAAGCCTACTTTATGAATGGAGACGTCAAGCAAGAAGTAGAAGAAGCAGTTTACGAAGGAACTACACCATTATCGGCAGAGAACTTAAATGATATGCAAGATAACATTGAAGAAGAAATAAATTCACATATAGAGCACAAATACTTTTTACAGCTAACTGCAGATGTAGTCAAAGGTGGAACTATAACATTGCCTTGCCATTATAAAGTAGGAACACATTGTTTAGATGTGTATTATATGGGAGAACTACTAACAATTAGTTCAGATGATGCAGGAACAGATGGCCATTATCGAGAAGTGGGCGAAGCTAATTCGGTAAGCAACCAAATTAAAACAACTAGTGACTGGGGCTGTGAAAGTGGCGAATATTTTGAATTTGTAGTAAGGGGGGAGTATAGTGCTTAGTGCATGGAATAAAATAAAAGAATTGATAAATAAAAAACAAAATATATTAAATATTACAACTGGAATCGAATATGAAACAGGCAGAATTATAGATGGTAAAAAAGAGTATGCAAAAAGATTTAATTGTGGAAATGGACCTAATAATGAAACAATACAAGTAGAAACGGGACTTACTAATGTTAAATATACAAAAATTGAAGGAATGGCTTACACTACTTCTATATTTTTTCCGTTAAATATGGTTCGTCCTATTGGTAAAACAGACAGTACAAGTATTGGTGTCTATGTTTCTGCTAATAAAATACTTATCGAAAGCGCAATAGATAGGTCTGCATTTACAATAGTTGTAGATGTATATTATTTAAAAAATTAGTTAAAAGAGGTGTGAATGTGAATATAATAGGAATAATAGTTGGTTATCTCGTACCTACAATTTTAGGAGCAATCATAGGCTTTTTATTTACACGTTTAAAAAGAAACAGAAAAAAAGACAAAGCGATTGAAGAAGGGGTACAAGCCTTGCTACGCAATGAACTTATAAGAAGATATAGAGAATATGAAACGAAAGGCGAACTTTCGATTCTAGATAAAGAAAATATGGAGGCAATGTTTAAACAATACGAGAATCTAGAAGGAAATGGAACAGTAAAGCATTTAATGCAGGAACTGTTAAATTTACCAACAAAGATTATAAAAAGTTAGGAGGTGTTCTATATGATGAGCAACAAAGTTTATGATGCATTAAAATGGATTACATTAGTATTTTTGCCAGCATTGACTACATTAACAGGTGTAATACTAAATTGTTTCAACGTTGGTTGTACTGACATTGTGCTAACAATAATGACCGCAGTTACAACATTTATGGGTGCAGTATTAGGAATATCAAATATAAATTACAAAAATAAAGGAGAATAAAATTATGATAAAAGCTAAAACCTTTGTGGCTGTACACACACACACACACACACACACTTATATTTAGTCTAAAAAAGAAAAGAGGTGTCAAAGTATGATACCTCAATATACTAAAAGAAAAGAAGAAATGAAAAATATAAATATTTTAAAACAAACAGACATCAAATATTTTACGCCTAATAATGCGAGCAATTATGAAGGATATGGAAATTGCTATTATTATAAGATTGGAAGTAGAGTTCATTTGCATGTAGGTGTGTCTATTAGTAGTACTTCAAACACATTAATAGGTATTTTGCCAGAACAATATAGACCAATTACAGTAGTTTCCGCTGTGGGGTTAGGTTCAGATATATCCACTTTTTCAACAATGCAAGTGAGCCAAAATGGAGGAATAAATATAAGTTCTTCTCACGGATATGCATTAATTGATGTTGAATACGACACATTAAATTAAAGAAAGGAATGTTTAGTATGGAAGATGATGAAATAGAAGTAATGAAACCTGTAGAAGAACCTACAGAAGAAATTTTTGAAGAAATAAAAGATGAAATCGAGGTGACAGAAGATGAGTAGAGTATTTAAGAATAAAGGCAACGTAATCACACAAGCGTTTAAAAAAGGGGTACATAATGGTATTGACTTAGTTGGCACTGGCTATACCTTAGACTATATTACAGCGCACACAGAAGGAACTGTAGTGGCCGTTAGAAACAACTATAAAACTAACGATAGATATGGTTGCTCTTATGGCAATTATGTAAAAATTAAACATGATGGTTACTATACGTTATATGCACACATGAAATATAATAGTGTAACAGTTAAAGTAGGACAAAAAGTGTCAAGAGGACAAGTTATAGGCTATATGGGAAATACTGGTCATAGTTTTGGAGCACATTTGCATTTTGAAGTAAGAGATAAAAATGACAATTTTATAAACCCAACAAAATATATAAATGCAAATTTACCTTCAAATGACAGTAAAAAATATAGTAAAGGCAGATACAAAGTAGATTGTGATGTTTTAACAGTAAGAACTGGACCAGGGACAAATTATGATTGGAAAAAATTCAATCAGTTAACACCAAACGCACAGGCACAAATAAAAGAATTATCAAATTCAAGACCAAATGGACTTGTAAGAGGATGTATTTGTGATGTATCAGAAGTAAAAGGCGAGTGGGGAAAGATTCCATCTGGCTGGATTTGCTTAAAATATTGTAAAAAAACATAATAGCTAGGCACTGCCTAGCTTATTTTTTTATAAAAATGTTTTAAAATAATATTTTCTTCAATATCCATAAAAAAACTTCCTTTTTAAAAGTATTTAAATTATACAATCAAAATTTAGAAAAAACAAGATTAATATATTTAAAACTAAATACAGAAAATTAATTTTAGGTATTGACAAATAAAATTGTTATGATATTATATAGAAAGCAATAATATCAAACGTTTGCTTTTTATGTAAATCTGTGTTATAATATTATTAATAATGTGAATCAAAAATAAAAAAATTTAATAATATATTATAAAAATGGAAATAATAAAATAAATATTATAAAGGAGGGATTGACATGAAAACAAATATGATGGATTTAAAAAAAGAAGCTAAGAAATTAGTTTTAATTAGTAAGCAAAAAGGAATAATGAAACCACATACAGAAGCTTTCAAAGATTTCCCTGTAGCTGAAGAAATTCACAAAGGAAGAATAGAAAATTATAGATAGCAAATAAAAGGAGAAATAAATGAAGTACGAAATTGGAGATATTGTATGGGTAGCAGAATTTAAAGAAAGAGAAAGCAGAAGTGTAAATAATCATTTATTTGTTGTTATAAATGATGATGGAGAGATAGTACCAGCTGAATATTTTGGCTTTGTGGTTTCATCTAATATAGGAAAAAGTAAGGAAAATTCAGAATTTAAATACAACGAGCCTGTAGAAAAAAGTGATAATAATAAATTAAGAACAAAGAGCATAGTGAAGTGTGATCAATTGTTTACAATTCCATCAGAATGCATAAATCATAAAATAGGAACAATGGATGTAGAAGATATAATGAGATTTTTGCAAGCATATAACGATTTCATAAATAATTAGTAATCTATAATAACAAGAAGAAAGACTAGCAATAGTCTTTTTTTGAGCCATATAACTTGTTGTCTCAAAAATAAAAACGCCTTAAAATCGATTCTGGAGCGTCGATTTTTCCTTGATTTTACGCAATTTCGTTCGACAAGCTTCGACACAAATATTTTGCTAAATGTGGTATAATAAATTAAGGAGAGTGATATATATGAAAGAACTATATCAAAAATCTCTACGAAAGATGAGAGAATTACCAAAGATTCTAAGTAAAAAAGAATGGGACAAGTACGCTATACAAAATAATGTGTTAACTGCCGAAAGTTTAAAATATATAAGCAATAAAAGTTTTAACGAACTTTGCAAAGAAGTGAGAGCTAATATTTAAATTAGCTCTCTTTCATTTTGACGTTTATTAATAGATCTATAATTTGACTAACTTCAAGAACTTCTTTTGAATCTAGTCCAAAAATTTCAATTTTATTGTGCATCTCTGCACGTAACTTTTCCAAATCTAATTCACTATAAAATAAATCATCTACTTTAACAGTGAGTGCATTTGCAATTGTATGCATTGTTTTTAAACTGGGATTAAATACCTTGTTATTTTCTAATTCAGAAAGATAAGAGTAAGAAAGACCAGTCAATTTCATCAATCTATACAAAGTTATATTTTTAGATTCTCTAACATTTTTTATAATAAAAACAAACATAAATTACCTCTAAAGTTATTATGCTCAAATTTTATTATAATTATTTGCAAAATTCTATTCTTCGCTGGGAGCGAACTATTTAAAACTTGAAATGCCTAATACAAGCACACTTATTTTTCGACAAATACTCTAAAAGGCTTGAAATCACTACATTTTGTCGAAATATTTTTGTTGACAACGCAGAAATTTGCTGTATAATTTAATCAAATAAAAAAAGAAACGCGTTTCTCTGTAAAAGGAGAAAAATATGGAAATAATAGAAATAGTAAAAGACAGAGTAAAATTAAACGAAAAATTATTTGGTGAGAAAGAGACAGAATTGATTTTAGATAATATTGAAGTATTTTCTAAATTGTATTTATTAGGATTGCTCGATAAGAATTAAATGTAAGTTTTTTACATTTGATTTTCCCACTTTTTTCCCACTCGAGTTTTGAAACTTTGTATAACATTGTATAAGTTATAATTAGAAAAACGTTGATATTTAAATAATTGCAGAGATTTTGTAAAACAATGAAAAAACATTAAAATGAATCATGGGTTCGATTCCCGTAGGGGTCACCAAAAGAAAAAGATGGAAAGCTTAAAAACTTTCCATCTTTTTTGCGTTACTGAGGAGCCTTTACCTGACGAAACTTCGTAACGACTTTTTTTTCGGTAGTGCGTTTGTTTACCTTTTTGGTAGAACCTTGAGGAACTCCCAAAAAAGTTGCCGGTTGAGAAGCGTCCATTTTGATTTTAGCAATAATTTTATTATTGCCAGCCTGCGGAGATAACTTGAGAATGTCACTCATACACAATACGCTCCTTTTTTTTCACACTTGTGAATGGAATGAGTAGATCATGATTTTTGTAAAAAGTAAATAAAAGCAATTGACAAAACAAAAATTTGGTATATAATACAAATATACAAACAATAATTCGTATATTAAGGAGGACTAAATGGTTACTACTTTACATATAAAAAACGTTGGAATTATAGATGATTTGAGTATTGATTTAAATAATGGGTTTAACGTACTAACTGGTGAAACAGGAGCTGGAAAAACGTTAATAATTGGTTCACTTGCAATTTTAGCAGGTGGAAGATTTTCAAAAGAAATGATTAGAAATGGAGAAGAATTTTCTTATGTAGAAGCAAATTTTTATTGTCCAAACAATGAAGTGGCTGTTGATGGCAATATTATTGTATCAAGAGAAATACATTTAAATGGTAGAAATTCTTGCAAAATAAATGGTAGATTAATTACAGTAAATGAATTAAAAGAGTTTATGAGTAAAATTATAGATATACATGGGCAACATGATAGTCAACTAATATTAAATCCAATGCAACACATAATATATCTAGATAAATTTATTGGGAAAGAATTGAATGAAAGTGTATGTGAGTACATAAAAAAGCTTGAAGAGTATAATAAATTAAAGCAAGAACTAAAGAATACTTATGGAGAAGATCAAGAAAAAGAAAGAAGATTAGATTTATTACGTTATCAATATAATGAAATAGAACAAGCAAAATTAAAACAAAATGAAGAAGAAGAATTACAAAATAAGCATAAAATGATGCAAAACGCAGAAAAGCTAAAAGATAATTTATTTGAAATAGATACAAATTTAAATGAAAATGCAATAATTGCCATAAGTAATTCAATACGTAGTTTAGAAAAAATACAAGATTGTGGGAAAGAGTATAGTGAAAAATTAAGTATATTAAAAAATAGTTATTATGATATACAAGAACTTGCAAGAGATTTAAGCTATATGAGAGAAGAAGTAGACTTTGACGAAAACGAAAGAAATCAAATAGAAAATAGACTTGATTTGATTTTTTCATTGAAAAGAAAATATGGTAATACAATTACAGAAATATTAGAGTTTAGAAATAAAATTGAAAATGAAATAAATAAAATAGAAAATTTAGATGAATATCATAACAAAATAAAAATTCAAATAAAGAATTTAGAACAAGAATTATTTAAAATTGCAAATCAAATGAGTAATGTCAGAACTAAATATGCAGAAACATTATCAAAAAAAATCAATCAAGAACTAAAAGATTTAGAAATGCCAAATGCTAAATTTGAAATAAAAATAAATAAAACAGAAAGATTTTGCGAAAATGGAATCGATGAAGTTGAATTTATGATTTGCACAAATGTTGGAGAAGGGCTAAAACCTCTTACCAAAATCGCTTCAGGAGGAGAAATGGCAAGAATAATGCTTGCAATAAAAAATGTACTTGCAGATGTTGATGAAGTTAGTACATTAGTATTTGATGAAATAGATACAGGAATTAGTGGAAAAGCATCAAAAGCAGTGGCTGAAAAAATGAAATCAATTGCAGAATTACATCAAGTAATTTGTATTACACATTTGCCGTCAATTGCAGCTAGAGGAGATTATAATTATTATATAAGCAAACAAACGAAAGAAAATAAAACATATACAAGTATAAAATTATTAAATGAAGATGAGACAATAGAAGAAATTGCAAGAATTTCATCAGGAGAAGTGACAGAAATAGCTAAAGCACATGCAAAAGAATTAAGAAAGGCATCATGATAATAGTTTTTATAAAATTTTCTTCCAAATGTTTACATATAAGCTTTTTTGAGATATAATACTATTGGTAAATAATAAATAAAAGGAGAGTTTGCGTATGGAAGAAAAAAATATAAACAACCAAGAACAAGAATTAGATTTAAATCAACTTATGAAAATAAGAAGAGAAAAGTTGGTAAAATTACAAGCTGATGGTAAGGATCCTTTTGAAATTATAAAATTTGATAGAACACATAATAGTAAGCAAATAAAAGATAATTTTGAAGAATTAGAAGGAAAAGATGTTACAATAGCAGGTAGAATAATGGCTAAACGTATAATGGGAAAGGCATCTTTCTGTCATATTCAAGATAATGAAGGAAGAATACAAAGCTATGTTAGTATAAATGATTTAGGAGAAGAAAGCTATAAACAATTTAAAGAAGATGATATTGGAGATATAATTGGAATTACCGGTTTTGTATTTAAAACTAAAACTGGTGAAATTTCTATACATGCAAAAGAAGTTACTTTATTATCAAAATCACTAAGACCATTACCAGAAAAATTTCATGGATTAAAAGACACTGATTTGCGTTATCGTCAAAGATCAGTTGATTTAATAATGAATCCAGAAGTAAAGGAAACATTTAAAAAGAGAACAGCAATAATTAAAGAAATTAGAAAAGTATTAGATGAAAAAGGTTTTATGGAAGTTGAAACACCAATACTACAAACAATAGCAGGTGGAGCATCAGCAAGACCATTTATTACTCATCATAACACACTAGATATTGATATGTACCTAAGAATTGCAACAGAATTATACTTAAAAAGACTTATAGTAGGTGGATTTGATAAAGTATATGAAATTGGCAAAAACTTTAGAAATGAAGGAATGGATATAAAGCACAATCCAGAATTTACATGTATAGAACTATATGAAGCATATACAGACCTAGAAGGTATGATGAATATAACAGAAGAAATAATTAGAAAATGTGCTAACAGAGTATGTGGAACAGGAAAAATTACGTTCCAAGGTGAAGAAATAGATTTAGAATCACCATTTAGAAGAGTTACAATGATAGATGCAATTAAGGAAGTTACAGGAGTAGATTTCCATGCTATAGAAACAGATGAACAAGCACAAGAAGCTGCTAAAAAGTTAAATGTAGAAATAGACCCTATAAAAACAAGCAGAGGAGATATAATTGTTCAAATATTTGATGAAAAAGTTGAAGCAACATTGAGACAACCAACATTCTTATATGAATACCCAATTGAAAATTCACCACTTACTAAAAAATGCAAAGATAATCCAAAAATGACTCAAAGATTTGAATTATTCATTGCAGGAGGAGAATTTGCAAATGCTTACTCAGAGTTAAATGATCCAATAGATCAATATGAAAGATTTTTAAAACAAGTAGAAGCTAGAGAAGCTGGAGATGAGGAAGCAAATATGATGGATACAGACTTCATAGAAGCTCTAGAATATGGTATGCCTCCAACAGGCGGTATGGGAATGGGAATTGACCGTTTAATAATGCTACTTACAGATTCAGCATCTATTAGAGATGTACTTTTATTCCCTACAATGAAACCATTAAACTAAAATAAAACTATATACAATAATATAAAAACGAAAGTAATAATTATTTACTTTCGTTTTTATGTATTGCAGTAAAATTAATATCTTCCAAATGTTTACATATTTTTAAATTTGAGGTATAATATTAAATGTAAAATTGAAAAATGAAAGGCTTGAATATTATATGAATTTTGATAATAGATATGTATATATAATTTTAGCTATTATAGTATTGGCAAGTGTAATGGGTGGAGGATTTGACTTATTAAGTATATTATTTACAATACCAGGAGTACTTTTAGCAATTACATTTCATGAATATGCACATGCTATAGTTGCATATAAACTAGGAGATGATACTCCAAAGGTACAAGGAAGACTTAGCTTAAATCCATTTACACATTTAGATCCGATTGCAGTTGTTTTGCTAGTTTTTACACATATTGGATGGGGAAGACCAGTAGAAATAAATCCAAATAATTTTAATAAAAAAATATCAGCAAAAACAGGTGAAGCAATTGTCGCAGTTGCTGGACCTATTATGAATTTCTTACTAGCTATAGTATTAACAATAATATTATATGCTTTACAAATATTTGCAACTAATTTTGTTAATATTTCAAGAATAGGAATAATTATATTTACAATGTTACAATATGCTGTAATAGTAAATGTAGGATTAGGAGTATTTAATTTAATACCATTACCACCACTAGACGGATCAAAAGTATTAATGGCATTTTTACCATACAATGCTAAAAGATGGTTTGAAAACCATGAAAGAACTTTTTATATAATATTTTTAATTATTTGGATTACACCGATTGCAGGTGAAATTGTATCACCAATAATAAGTGCAGTTAGTTATGGAATTAGTAGTATGGTACTTAATTTATTTAGTATATTTATGTAGAAGGAAATTAAAAAATGAAAGATATATTAACCTTAGGAATAGAATCGAGTTGTGATGAGACTTCAGCTTCTATAGTAAAAAATGGAAGAGAAGTTCTTTCAAATGTTATAAACTCACAAATAAAAATACATGAACAATTTGGAGGAGTAGTACCAGAAATAGCTTCTAGAAATCATATAGAAGCTATTTCAAATGTTGTAAAAGAAGCAATAAAACAAGCTAATATTACAATGAATGATATAGATGTAATAGCATGTACCTATGGACCAGGTTTAGTTGGTGCTTTGTTGGTTGGAGTATCTTATGCAAAGGCATTAAGTTATTCTTTAAATAAGCCACTAGTTGGAACAAACCATATACATGGACATATAGCTGCAAATTATATTAGTCACCCAGAACTAGAACCTCCATTTTTATGTCTAGTTATATCAGGTGGACATACTCACTTGGTACATATAAAAAGCTATTCTGAGTTTGAAGTGTTAGCTAAAACAAGAGATGATGCAGTTGGAGAGGCTTTTGACAAGGTTGCAAGAGTAATAGGACTAGGGTACCCAGGTGGACCAAAAGTTGATAAGTTAGCAAAAAAAGGAAAACCAACCATTGAGTTACCTAAGACTCATATAGATAATTTGGATTTTAGTTTTAGTGGAATAAAAACAGCAGTTATAAATTTACACCATAAAACTCCAGATATTAATAAAGCAGACTTATGCAATAGCTTTGAAAAAACTATTACAGAAGTACTATTAGACCATACTCTAAGAGCAGCAAAAGAATTAAATATAACTAAAATAGCATTAGCAGGAGGTGTATCTGCAAATAGTTATATAAGAAATGAATTTTTGAAATTAGGTGAAAAAGGATATCAGGTTTATTATCCGGAACCTGTATTATGTACAGATAATGCTGCAATGATTGCTTCAGCAGGATATTATACATATACAGCGGGAAATATATCAGATTTGACTTTAAATGCAATACCAAATCTAGGAATAAATTAAAAAGAAAAGGAATAAAACATGGCAATATATGTAATAGCTGACTTGCACTTATCATTTTCTCAGGATAAGCCAATGAGCATATTTGGAGAATGTTGGGAAGGGCATAGCGATAAAATAAAAAATAATTGGATATCAAAAGTAAAACAAGAGGATACAGTTGTGTTGCCTGGGGATTTTTCATGGTCTATGCATTTAAAAGACACATATAAAGATTTTGAATATTTGAATATGTTACCAGGTAAAAAACTATTATTAAAAGGAAATCATGACTACTGGTGGACTACTATTACAAGTATGAAGAAGTTTTTGGAAGATAATAAATTTGAAAATATAGACTTTATATATAACAATAGTTTTTTGATAGAAGATAAGATTTTAATAGGTACCAGAGGATGGAACTTATTAGATACAGAAAATGATAGTAAAATGATAAAAAGGGAAAATATAAGATTAAAACTTGCAATAGAACAAGGAATAAATCAATATGGAAAAGAAAAAGAAATAATAGCATTTATGCATTATCCACCAATAACTAAAAAAAATAAAACATCAGAATTTATTGATACATTAAAACAATATGGAATAAAAAAATGCTATTATGGACACTTGCATGGTAAATCACATCAAGATGCAATTGAAGGATGCGTTGATGGAATAAATTTCAAACTTGTAAGTGCAGACTATTTGAATTTTGATTTGATTAAAATATAAGCATAAACACTTGAAATACTTGAAAAATGTGGTATAATATAAAAGCTAATTATTTTTTGAAAGGAAGATTATAAAATGAGTGTAAAAGTAGAAAACACAGAAAACAAAAATGAAGTAAAATTAAGTTTCGTAGTAGAAGCAGAAAAATTTGATGAAGCAATGAAAAAAGTATATGCTAAAACAGCTAAATACTTTACTATACCTGGATTTAGAAAAGGTAAAGCACCAATGAATGTGGTAGAAAAACAATATGGAACAGAAATATTCCACGAAGATACATTTAATGAACTAGTACCAGAAATTTATGAAACAGCAATTAAAGAAAATAATATTCAAGTTGTAAGCAATCCTGACATAGATATTACTCAAATTGGAAAAGGAAAAGACCTAATATTTACAGCAATAGTACAAATAAAACCAGAAGTAAAATTAGGAAAATATAAAGGTATAGAATTAAAGAAAATTGAGTATAATGTATCTGATCATGATATTGAACATGAATTAGGACACATGGCAGAACATAATGCAAGATTAGTAAGCATAGAAGATAGACCTGTTGAAAAAGGAGACATAACAGTTATTGACTTTGAAGGTTCTATTGATGGTGTACCTTTTGAAGGTGGAAAAGCTGAAAAACATGAACTAGAAATTGGAAGCAATACATTTATTCCTGGATTTGAAGATCAAATAGTTGGAATGAAATTAGAAGAAGAAAAAGATATTACAGTTACATTCCCAGAAGATTATTTTTCTAAAGAACTAGCAGGAAAACCAGCTGTATTTAAAGTAAAATTACATGAAATTAAGAAAAAAGAGCTTCCAAAAATTGATGATGAGTTTGCAAAAGACGTTAGTGAATTCGAAACATTAGCTGAATTAAAGAATAGTATTAAAGAAAGAATGCAAAAAGCAAACGAAGAAAAAGCTAAATATGAAATGGAAGATGCTGCGCTAAAAGCTGTTAGCGACAATGTAGAAATAGACATTCCATCTGGAATGATTGATGCTGAAATTGACAACATGATGAAAGACATTGAACAAAGATTACAATACCAAGGTTTAACATTAGCTCAATACTTTACGCTATCAGGAAAAACAGAAGCACAAGTTAGAGAAGAAATGAAAGAACAAGCTGAAAAAGCTGTTAAATCTAGATTAGTAATAGAAGCAATTATTAAAGCAGAAGACATAAAACCAGAAGAAAAAGAAGTTGAAGAAAAACTTAAAGAAATGGCTAAAAACTATGGCAAAACTGAAGAAGAAATGTCTAAAAATGAATACATAAAAGAATATATTGAAAATAATATGAAAGTAGAAAAAGCAATAGAATTCATCGTTAACAATGCTAAAATAAAATAAGTTTTAATTTAATTGATCAAAAGAGAAAGGTTGGTAATTAATAAATATGAAAGAACAAAATAGTTTAGTTCCTTATGTTATTGAACAAACAGCAAAAGGAGAAAGATCTTATGATATTTTCTCAAGACTTTTGAAAGATAGAATTATATTTTTAGGTGAAGACGTTAATCAAACTTCAGCAAGTTTAGTAATTGCACAATTATTATTTCTTGAATCAGAAGATCCAGACAAAGAAATTCACTTATACATAAATAGCCCAGGAGGATCTATTACTGACGGAATGGGAATTGTTGATACAATGAATTATATTAAATGTCCAGTTTCAACTATATGTATAGGTATGGCTGCAAGTATGGGAGCAGTTCTTTTAGCAGCAGGTGAAAAAGGAAAAAGATTTGCAACACCAAATGCAGAAATTCTAATTCATCAACCATTAATTGGTGGTGGCGGATTATCAGGACAAACAACAGAAATTAAAATACACGCAGACCACATGGTAAAAACAAGAGAAAAATTAAATAAGTTCTTAAGCGAAAGAACAGGTCAACCATTAGATATAATTAATAAAGACACAGAAAGAGATAATTACATGACAGCAGAAGAAGCACTTAAATATGGATTGATTGATGGCATTATGGAAAAAAGAATTTAATTAAAAACAAAAAATGGAAAGGAAATTAGCTGAGAATGACAAATAAAACTAAAGGCGTAAAATGTTCTTTTTGTGGTAAATCACAAGAAGCAGTAGGTAGAATTATTGCAGGACCTGGAGTATATATTTGTGATGAATGCATAAAAGTATGTAACAATATTTTAGAAGAAGAAATATATGAAGATGCAGAAATGACATACACAACTAAAGTCGAAGATAAACTACCAAAACCAGCTGAAATAAAAGAAGTTTTAGACTCGTATGTAATTGGTCAAAATGAAGCTAAAAAAACACTATCTGTTGCAGTATATAACCATTACAAAAGAATAAATCACCAAGAAGAATCTGATGATGTAGAATTGCAAAAAAGTAATGTTTTATTATTAGGACCTACAGGTTGTGGAAAGACTTTATTAGCACAAACACTAGCCAAAATATTACAAGTTCCATTTGCAATTGCAGACGCAACAACATTAACAGAAGCAGGTTATGTTGGTGAAGATGTCGAAAATATTTTACTAAAACTTATTCAAGCAGCTGACTATGACATAGAAAAAGCAGAAAAAGGAATTATATATATTGATGAAATAGATAAAATTTCTAGAAAATCTGAAAATCCTTCAATCACTAGAGATGTTAGTGGAGAGGGGGTGCAACAAGCTTTGCTAAAAATAGTAGAAGGAACTGTTGCATCAGTACCACCACAAGGTGGCAGAAAACACCCTCATCAAGAATTTATACAAATAAATACATCAAACATATTATTCATTTGTGGAGGAGCTTTTGAAGGACTTGAAAAAATAGTAAAAGATAGAATTGGTCAAAAATCAATAGGCTTTGGAGCTAAAATTGAAAGTAATAAAGATATAGATAAATATAAGGTATTTGAACAACTATTACCACAAGATTTGTTGAAGTTTGGTTTAATACCAGAGTTTGTTGGAAGATTACCAATTATAGCAACATTGCAAGAATTAGACAGAGATGCCTTAATTGATATTGTTACAAAACCTAAAAATGCGTTAGTAAAGCAATACCAAAAATTGTTTAAGCTAGACAACGTTGATTTAGAGTTTGAACAAGAAGCATTGAATTTAATAGTTGATAAAGCGATTGAAAGAAAAACAGGAGCAAGAGGTTTACGTTCTATTATAGAAGAAATTATGAGAGACATTATGTTTGAAATTCCTTCCAACCCTAAAATAGAAAAATGTATAATAACTGAAGAAACGGTTAGAAATGGAGAACCTCCTAAAATTATTATAAATAATAATAGAGAGATTATTGAGCCTAAGACTGTTAAAGTTAAAAGACAGGCAACAACTAAAAAAATTGGAACCGCATAAAAAAATGTCAAATATTTGTTTGACATTTTTTTGTTTGTATGCTATTATATAAAAGAATACGAAAAACTGGATATATTAACCAGTGCAAGAGATAAAATAAGGAGTGATGTTATTTTGGCTAAAAAAAAGGACCCAATGTCAATTAATAAAAGAGAAAAAGCAATATTAAGATTTATTGAAAAACAAGTTGAAGAAAAAGGATATGCACCATCTGTAAGAGAAATAGGAAAAGCAGTTGGATTAAAATCAACAGCAACAGTACATGGGTATTTAGCAAAATTATCTGAAAAAGGATACATAAAAAAAGAAGACCAAAAAGGTAGAACTTTGCGCTTATTAAAAGGCGGAGATGGAGAACCAGTAAAAAAACATGAAGATAAAAATTATTATACTGGAAGAGAAATGGTTGATGTTCCTGTTATTGGCAAAATAACAGCCGGAGAACCAATACTAGCAGTAGAAAATATTACAGATACATTTCCTATTCCAATTGATTTTGTTGGAAACAGTGAAAGTTTCATGCTTACAGTTAGAGGAGAAAGCATGATAGAAGCAGGTATTTTAAATGGGGACTATATTTTAGTTAAAAAACAAAATACAGCTTTAAATGGAGAAATAGTTGTAGCATTAATAGGAGATGAAGCAACAGTAAAAACATTTTATAAAGAAAAAGATCATATAAGATTGCAACCACAAAATAGCACTATGGATCCAATAATTGTACCAACATGTGAAATTTTGGGAAAAGTTGCAGGAGTATTTAGAAAACTATAAATGAAAGGGGTATAATATGAGCGATTATTTGTCGATATGGATATATAATAGTAGACCTAGAGTAAAAGTACTTTTATGCTATGTATTACTGTTTTTAATAGTGTTTGTATTTTCAGATATAATGATATATTTATATACTAAATCATTATATAAACCTATGGAAAAATATGAAGTGAATATAGAAACACCTCAAGTAACGGTTAATGTAGCAGAAGCAACAAACGTAAACGGTAATGTAAAAGGAACTATTAAAAATACTACAGAAGAAAGAGTTACAGATAAATACTTAAGATTTGACTTTTATACGCCAAGAGATGTTAATATAGGAACAAAATATTTGAAAATAGATAGTTTAGAGGTTGGAGAAGAAAAACAATTTGAACTTGGATTTAAATATGATAATGTAAGTTCAGTAAAAATTACAGTTGCAGGTGATGATGATGTATTAAAAGCTACACCTGAAGAATTAGAAATAACTCCACCATTTGGTCCAGCCGGAATATTACAATTGGTATTTTTAGGAAGGTTATTTGTATAAAATAATAAAATTAAGGTAAAATAGAGTATAAGATTATACTCTATTTTTTTATTTAAAAAATATTAAAAAATACATTGCTATTTTAAATGCTTTGTAATATAATTGTAACAGAATTGTAATAAAAACGAAATGTGCTTTGTCGAAAGGAAAGATTTAAATGTTTAAGTATGGACAAGATATAGGAATAGATTTAGGTACAGCAACAGTTATTGCCTATGCTAAAGGTAAAGGGATAGTATTAAGAGAACCATCTGTAGTTGCAGTTGATAACAACACAGGAGAAGTATTAGCAGTAGGAAAAGAAGCAAGACGAATGCTTGGAAGAACACCAGGAAATATAGTTGCTACAAGACCATTAAGAGATGGTGTAATCTCTAATTACACCGTAACAGAAAAAATGCTTAAATATTTTATAAATAGAGTATGTGGAAAATTTATATTTGCACCAAGAATTATGATTTGCATACCATCAAAAGTAACTGAAGTAGAGAAAAAAGCTGTTATAGATGCTGCATCACAAGCAGGAGCTAGAAAAGTTTATCTAATAGAAGAGCCAATTGCAGCTGCAATTGGAGCAGGACTTGATATATCTAAACCATGTGGAAATATGGTTGTTGATATTGGTGGAGGAACAACTGATATTGCTGTTATATCTTTAGGAGGATCAGTAGTAAGCAGTTCTATTAAGGTTGCAGGAGATAAGTTTGATGAAGCAATAGTTAAATATATAAAGAAAAAGTACAATATAGTTATAGGTGAAAGAACAGCAGAAGATTTAAAGATTAATATAGGATGTGTATATCCAAAAATTCAAGATATGGAAATGGACATAAGAGGAAGAGATTTAGCTACAGGACTTCCAAAAACAATAACAGTTCGTTCAAGCGAAATGTTAGAAGCTTTAATAGAACCTGCAATGATGGTGGTTGATGCCGTACATAGTGTGCTAGAAAAAACACCTCCAGAATTGTCTGCTGATATTAGCGATAGAGGAATATATATGACAGGTGGAGGATGCTTAATTGATGGACTAGATAAGTTGTTACAAGAAAAAACAGGAATTAATGTAATGATTGCACAAGATGCTGTATCATGTGTAGCTTTAGGAACAGGTAAAGCTTTAGATAATTTAGATGCTTTAGACGGAAAAAGAAGAAAATAATAAAAAAACATAGTGGCAAACACTATGTTTTTATTTTGCTTGTAACTAAAAACTTGCAAAATTTAAAATAAAAATGTATAATAGTTTTATTGTAAAAGCTATTTTATGAGACTTTAATATATATTATGGGAGTGAAATAAAATGAGAGGATTAAGAGATTTTAAAGTTCCAGACTTCAAATTTCCAAAATTTAAAATGAGAGATATATCAGAAATTGAAAAAATGAATATGAGTAATGAAGAAATAGAAAAACAAAAGGAAGAAAGAAAAAAAGATAAGAAAGAATATGTGGCAACAAATTATTCTGATATAAAGGAAATATTTGAATATGCAATAAAAAAGTATTCAGATAAAGAATTTATACTTGAAAAATTTGATCCAAAAGGCAAATACGAAGAAATTACATATAAAAAATTTGGAGAAGATGTTAAAAGTTTTGGTACAGCAATAAATAAAGTATTGGAATTAAATGAAAAACCAAGAATTATGATATTGAGTGAAACAACTTACGATTGGTATGTATCTTATGTTACTTCACTTTGCATTGATGCAATTGCAATCCCAACAGATAAAGAACTACCAGAAAACGAATTAGAAAATGTAGTAGGAAGATCTAAAGCTAATATTATCATATATTCAGAAAAGAAAGCTGACTCTGTTAAAAAAATAATAGAAAAATTCCCTAACGTAAAATATTTTATAAAAATGTATTCAGATGAAGATATAAAAGATAGAAATGTAGGAATGCAATATCTTATAAATGAAGGAATGAAATTTATTAATTCAGGAGACAAAAGCTTTGAAAATATTAAAATAAATCCGGATGAATTTAAGGTATTACTATTTACATCTGGAACTACATCAAGTGCTAAAGGAGTTATGCTAACAAGCCGTAACTTGGCAGAAAATATAAATGCAGCTACAGCTTATGCAAAGGTTTATCCAGAAGACAGATTCTTTTCAGTATTGCCTTTACATCATACTTATGAATCAACTATTGGATTTTTACTTCCAATGGCATGGGGATGTTCAATAGCAGTTTGTCAGGGATTAAAACATATAGTTCCTAATATGTTGGAAACAAAGCCAACAGTTTTAATATCAGTTCCTTTATTGATTGAAAACTTATACAAAAAAATAAATGCAAGTATAAAAAAAGCAAATAAAGATGGATTGGTAAATTCAATGATACATGTGACAAATGCATTAAAGGTGGTAGGAGTAGATATAAAACGCAAAGTATTTTCAGACATTTATGAAAATTTAGGAGGAAACTTAAGATTTATAGTGTCTGCAGCAGCTCCAATAGATGCAAAAGTAGGAAAATGGGTAGAGGATATAGGAATAATATTCCTACAAGGATATGGACTAACAGAAACAGCTCCAATTGCAGCTTTGACACCAGAATATCAAACTAAAGTTGGCTCAGCAGGTAAAGCAATACCAAAAGGAAAAATAAAAATTGAAGATCCAAACGAAAATGGAGAAGGTGAAGTACTTATAAAAACACCTACATTAATGCTTGGATATTATGAAGATGAAGAAGCAACCAAAAGTGTTATTGAAGAAATAAATGGAGAAAGATGGTTTCATTCTGGAGATATAGGTTATTTAGATAAAGATGGATTCTTATACATAACAGGAAGAAGCAAAAATGTAATTGTTACTCAAAATGGAAAAAATATTTATCCAGAAGAAATAGAATTACTATTATCTCATGTACCAGAAATAAAAGAATGTATGGTATATGGTAAAGAAGACGAAAAAGATAAAAGTAATAAAGAACTTATTGTTTCTGTAAAGGTTATACCTAACTTTGAAAAAATAGGAAAAGACTTAACTGATGAACAAATTAGAGAAATTATTTGGCCTAAAATAAAAGAGGTAAATAAAAAGCTAACTTCATATAAAGCAATAAAAAATCTTGAAATTAAACATGATGAATTTGAAAAAACTACTACAATGAAAATTAAAAGATATGCAGAAATAAAAAAGAATAAATAATATAATAATTAGAAAAAATGAATGAAGAAGCGCTACAAAAAAATACATTTTATTACAAAATATCCTTGACTTTGCAAAAATGTTGTAATAAAATCGTTATAGAAAAGAAAAAAGAAAAAAGATGAAGTCCTATTGTGGTTTTTTATAATTCAGTATATAATAGTAACGCGTAGGAAAAATAACATAGGATAAAGGAGGGAAGTTTACGATGTCTAGATCTGGCATAGTAAACGTGAGAATGGTTATCACGGAAGAAAAAATATTATCAAATATGGATAAAGTACAAAAACTAATAAATCCTAACAGCAAAAAGCAAATTGTACAATTAGAAGAAGATGCTTTTTTCAAGGATTTAATAGAATCTATAAAAACCTATTTAATTGAGTATCCAAAAAAGAAAAACTTTCCTAAAGCAGTATATAAAGCTGCTTATGAGTTAGTTGAATATGCAACAAATCAATTTGAAGAAAACACAAAAAAAATAGAAGAATTAATTCGTCAAAGAGAAAAAAATATTGCATTAGCTAATAAATTAAGGGAAACATTAGAAATAGTACAAAATAAAGAAGAAAACTGGAAAGAAGCTGTAAAAAGTGTTTCAAGAGATTTTCCAGAAGATATAATTGATACATTAAGTTTAATAGGTAGAACAAAATCAACAAAATCACAAAATTATCAAGATGCAGTAAAACTAATAAATGCAAGAATTGTTAATCTAGAATCAAACTTACATATAGAAATAGATATGGAAAGAATAGAAGATAGATCAAAAGCTTTAAGCTACATTGGAATTGAAATAGCAGATGCATTAAAATTGATACCAACTCCACAAGATGATAGCAATGAAGTTGAAGCAATACTAAATGAAATAAAAGAAGAAACTCCAGAAGAAAAGACATACTTTGAACAAACAAGAGTAGAAGTAAAACCATCTTTATGGCAAAGAATTAAAAATAGCAAGATTGTAAGAGCAATAAGCTATGCAATGAAGATTAAAGTTGTACTTCAAGTACCAGCACTTCCAGAGGGAAGAGGAGAACAACATAACTAATGATATATTGTTAAAGTGGTTAGATAAAATCTAACTACTTTAATTGTATAATCAAAAAATAAAAAAATATAAACAAAACTATTGACAATTTAATAAAAATGTTTTATACTTAAACCTGCATTGGAAATCCGCCATTAGCTCAGTTGGTCAGAGCAACCGGCTCATAACCGGTGGGTCCTAGGTTCGAATCCTAGATGGCGGACCATACTTTAATTATTTAAAGTATAAAAATTTAATAATATTTGGGCAGATGGCCGAGTGGCTAAAGGCGGCAGACTGTAGACTTTGGTTCAAACAAAGAATCAGAAATTGCAGCTCATACAAGTGATTGTATGATGAAAACCGGGCTAATTCGGGGAAGTCTTAACAGGTTAAGCTGATGATAATCCCGAGCTAGAAAGAAATTTCGAGTGTAGAGACTTTATACCTGGTATCTTATCAAGATAAAGAGAAAGTCCAGACTACAAACATTTCGATGGTAGTGAAAACTATAGTAGTAAGAAATCTGTTCTCGTACGAGTACGATGGTTCGAATCCATCTCTGCCCACCAAAAACAAGTTTTTCAACTTGTTTTTAAAAAAATAACAATACGAACAAATATTCTATATAGGGGAAATATGAAGTTTGAAACTAACAAAGAAAAAGGAAATTTTATCAATATATTTAATACCTAAAAATGAAATAAAAAATAGAGCAACAATTAATTTGTGTGATAAATACGCTAAATATAAAATAGAAAAGAATTAGTTTATTAATAAGGAAAATACACTAATTCTTTTTTTTATTCTAATTCTTTTAAAAAGTTAGCCAATAAAACATTAGGAGAAATTTTAAAAATTTTTGAGAAACCAACTAATTCATAGTCTTTTAAAATTCTATCACCACATTCAATTCTTTGAATAGATGATCTAGGAATATCAATTCCTATTAACATTAATTGATCTGAAGTTTGAGCTAAAGACCAACCTTGTTTGATTCTATATGATTTCAGAGTGTGACCAAGTATATTTAGTTTTCCATTATATTTTGTAATATTATTCATAACTTAATTATCTCCACTTTTATATAAATTACTAATTTATTTTACAATAACGTAATAAAACTATGTCTCACACGGTAGACAAAGAAAAAAGTATGTGATAAAATTGTTTTACAAGTGATACAAAATATGAAATATAAATAGGAGGAATGAAATATGGAAAAACTAGAAAAAACAAAACAATGTAAAGAATGCTGCAGAGATATTACAGAAGATGATTACAATGCTTATGATGGATATTGTAAGTTCTGCTACCCAGATAAAGAAGAAATATTATACTCAAAGGAAAACTATAATAATGTGCCAAAAATAGCACACATAAGATTAAATAAAATAGCTACAATTATAGAATGAAATTAGAAATAATTGTATTAAGACTAAAAAAGATATTATAAATAAAAGAAACTCTTTAAAGAGTTTCTTTTTCCAGACTGTTGACAAAGTATAAAAAAATATTTTGTTCAACAGTCTTTTCTTTTTTTAAAAAATGAGTTAAAATATATATGTCCTAATTAAAACCAAAAAACGGACTGAAAAAATGTAGTTTTTTCTTCGGAATAACTGCATTTTTTCTTGTTTAATGATATAATTTAGTTGGTTTTAATTGGGAGGGATAGATATGTTAAATAAAATAGAAAATATTCAAAGTGAAATCATATTGTATACTTTAGAGG